>OFEK01000037.1_pt1 | contig 190174 bp, 135 predicted proteins | sample 1521131 | NCBI WGS metagenome assembly OFEK01 (sample SAMN05720209, study PRJEB24109) | activated sludge metagenome | isolation source: Anaerobic digester | place: China | collected 2015-12-16 | reverse complement strand
ATTTCCCATGCGCGTGTACACCACCGAGAGATCGAGGCGGTAGCGCACATCCTCCGGAAACTGATCGATCAGCCGCTGATACATCTGCGCCGCGTGCAACCACATGGCGTGGTCCATGTAGTAGCGCGCCTCGTCGAGCAACTGACGCTGGCGATGCTCGTTCACCGTTTCACTCCCACTCGATAGTCGATGGCGGCTTGGAACTGATGTCGTACACCACGCGATTCACACCGCGCACCTCGTTGATGATGCGGTTGGAAATGCGCTCGAGTACCTCGTAGGGAACGCGCGCCCAATCCGCCGTCATACCGTCCAGCGAGGTCACGGCCCGCAGCGCCACCGTGCTTTCGTAGGTGCGGGCATCGCCCATCACTCCCACCGATCGCACGGGGAGGAGCACAGCGAAGGCCTGCCAGATATTGTCGTACTCGCCGGCGGCGCGGATTTCGTTGATGTAAATCTCGTCCACTTCACGCAGCAACTCGAGCTTTTCCTCCTCCACTTCACCGAGTACGCGTATGGCGAGACCGGGGCCGGGGAAGGGATGGCGATCGAGAATATGCGGCGGCATGCCCAGCTCGCGGCCGACGCGACGCACTTCGTCCTTGAACAATTCACGGAACGGCTCGATGAGCTTCAGATGCATGCGCTCGGGCAGGCCGCCCACGTTGTGATGCGATTTGATGGTCGCGGATGGTCCCTTGAAACTCACCGACTCGATTACATCGGGATACAGTGTGCCTTGGGCAAGAAAGGCCGCGTCACTGAATTCCTTCGCCTCTTGCTCGAACACCTCGATAAAGGTCACGCCGATAATCTTGCGCTTCTGTTCAGGATCGGTAACGCCCCGCAGTTTCCCGAGGAAGAGCGCCGAGGCATCCACAAATTTCAGCGGGATGTGAAACACATCGCGGAACGTTTCCACCACCTGCCGGCTTTCGTCCTTGCGCATCACGCCGTTGTCGATGTGAATGCACTGCAAGCGGTCGCCCAGGGCGCGATGCAGCAACACCGCCGCCACGGCTGAATCCACTCCCCCGCTGAGCGCGCAGATCACGCGTCCCTCCCGCACAGTCTCGCGAATGTCATCGATGGCGAGGTCGATAAAGCTGCGGGGATTCCACCCTCCCTGCGCCTCGCAAATGTCGTACACGAAGTTCGAAAGTATGCGCGTGCCTTCCTCGCTATGCACCACTTCGGGATGGAATTGCACCCCGTACTGCCGCAGATGCGGATTGCGAATGGCACAGATCGGCGCGTTGTCGGTGTAGGCCACGATTTCGAAACCATCGGGCAGTCGCGTGAGCGAATCGCCGTGGCTCATCCACACCACCGAGCTGTCGGCGACCTCACGAAACAGCGCATCCTCGGTGGCGACATGCAGCCGGGCCTTTCCGAACTCGCGTTTCGCCGCGGGATCCACGGCTCCGTTGCCATGCATGGCCATGAGCTGCAGTCCGTAACAAATGCCGAGCACGGGAATGCCCAGGTCGAATACGTCGCCCGAAATGCGTGGCGCACCCTCCTCGTACACACTGCTGGGTCCGCCGGAGAGAATGATCCCTCGTGGCGGGAACTGCCGGATGTGATCGAGGGCGGTGTTGTAGGGATGGATTTCGCAGTACACACCGATTTCGCGCACACGGCGCGCGATCAATTGCGTGTACTGGGATCCGAAATCAACGATGCAAATCCATTCTGAGTGGCGCATGGCGGTGCTGTTAGTGGTGGAAAAGCGATGACCGGCGACCCCGTGGAGCGGGTCTGCCGGTCACAGTTTCGAACATGGCGTTTACTTGCCGATGAGGGCTTTGTATTTCTCGACGTCCAGCAGGGCGTTCACTTCGTCCATGCTGTCGATGGTCATTTTCACCATCCAACCGGCGCCGTAAGGATCGCTGTTGACAACTTCGGGGCTGCCTTCGAGGGAGGCGTTGATTTCGGTAATGGTACCGCCCATCGGGGCGATGAGATCGGACACGGTTTTCACCGCTTCGATGGAACCAAAGGTTTCGCCCGACGCAACGGCGCGCGCTTCGGGAATGTCGACGAAAACCACATCGCCGAGTTCACCAGCGGCGTACTCGGTGATGCCAACAATGGCGATATCGCCTTCGATTTTCACCCACTCGTGGGATTCGGTGTACTTGAGATTTTCGGGGAACTGCATGGCTGCTCCTGCTGGTGTTGTCTATGGGAAATCAACGTTCATCCATGCGTTCGAGGAAGTGCGTATCGATATCGCCTTCGCGAAACGCCGGATGCTGCATCACTTTCTGATGGAAAGGAATGGTGGTTTTCACGCCTTCGATCACGAACTCCTCGAGCGCCTGCGCCATGCGATCGATGGCCTCGGCGCGGTCGTTGCCGTGCACGATGAGCTTTCCGATCATGGAGTCGTAGTACGGCGGAATGGTATAGCCCTGATAGACGTGCGAATCGACGCGCACGCCGAAGCCGCTCGGCTGATGCCAGGTTTGAATCACGCCGGGCGAAGGACGGAAGTCATGATCGGGATCCTCGGCATTGATGCGGCATTCGATGGCATGACCCTTCTGTCCGCTGAAGGAGTTGGGATCGAGTTTCTCGCCAGCCGCCGCGCGTATCTGCTCGCGTATCAGATCGATGCCCGTGACCTCTTCGGTGACAGGGTGTTCGACCTGTATGCGCGTGTTCATTTCCATGAAGTAGAATTTTCCGCTCGCATCGAGCAGGAATTCCACCGTACCGGCACCTTCGTAGTGAATGCTTTTCGCGGCATTCACCGCGGCTTCACCCATGCGTGCGCGCAGTTCGGGCGATACCGCCGGAGAGGGCGATTCCTCGATCAATTTTTGATGGCGGCGCTGCACCGAACAGTCGCGCTCGCCGAGGTGGTAGACATTGCCGTGCTTGTCGCCGAACACCTGCAATTCCACGTGGCGGGGACGCTCGATGTACTGTTCGATGTACACATCTCCATTGCCGAAGGCCGATTCGGCTTCGGCGCGCGCCATCTGGAACTGCCGTTCGAATTCATCGCGCTGCCGCACAATGCGCATGCCCTTGCCACCGCCACCCGCCGAGGCCTTGATCATGACGGGGAGATCCATGTTTTTCAACAGCTCAAGAGCCTGGTCCACGCTCTCCACCACACCGTCGCTGCCGGGCACGGTGGGCACATTCGCGGCCTGCACAGTGTCTTTGGCAAGGGACTTGTTGCCCATGAGGTGAATCATGGTGGCGGTGGGGCCAATGAAGGTCAGGCCGCTGTCATGGATGATATCGGAGAAACCGGCATGCTCGGCAAGAAAACCGTAGCCGGGGTGGATGGCATCGGCGCCGGTGATTTGCGCCGCGGCCATGATGCGGGGAATGTTCAGATAGCTCTCGCGGCCCGGTGGCGGTCCGATGCACACGGCCTCATCGGCGAAGCGCACATGCAGCGAATTCTCGTCGGCCGTGGAATACACCGCGACAGTGGGAATGCCCATGACCTTGCATGTGCGGATGATGCGCAGGGCGATCTCGCCGCGATTGGCGATCAGTATCTTGGAAATCACACGCTACCTCGCCCCGTCAGGAAGGATCGATAAGAAAGAGCGGCTGGTTGTATTCCACCGGCTGCGCGTTCTCGACGAGGATTTTCACAACGCGTCCGCCGCGGTCGCATTCGATCTCGTTGAGAATTTTCATCGCTTCGATGATGCACAGGGTTTGTCCCGCGCTCACCGTCTGTCCCACTTGCACAAAGGGCTCGGCATCGGGTGATGACGCGCGGTAAAAGGTGCCGACGATGGGCGAGCGCACTTCGTGGTAATTGTTTGCGGCGGCCGGTGCCGGCGTTGCGGGAGCATCCGCGGGCGGCGCGGGCATGGGCACGGCGGGTGCCGTTGCCATGGGGATGGGCGTGGGCGGCATGGCCACCACGGCCTGCGGCAAGGTGCGGGAAATGCGGAGGCGCTTGCCTTCTTCCTCGATCTCGATTTCCGTGATCTGCGAATCGTTGACGATGTTCACCAGTTTCCGAATGTATTGCAGGTCCATTGTGCCTCCGTGTGAAAGGATGTCGCGGACTTACTTCACGCGCTCGAGATACTCGCCCGAGCGGGTGTCGATTTTAAGCACTTCACCCTGCTCGATGAACAGGGGCACGTTCACCACGGCGCCGGTCTCCACCGTCGCCTTCTTGCTGCCGCCCTGCGCGGTATCGCCACGCAATCCGGGTTCGGTTTCGGTGACTTCGAGTTCGACGGTGATGGGCAATTCTCCCGAAATGGCTGTGTCGCCATCCATGAGAATTTCACACACTTCGCCTTCTTTCAGAAAGCGTACGGAATCCCCGAAGGTTTTCGCATCGACATGAATCTGATCGTAGTTCTCCTGATCCATGAAACAGAGATAATCGCCTTCGGGATAGAGGAACTGGAATTTGCGGCGTTCCACACGCACGACATCCACGGATTCGCCCGGACGGAAGCGCTGCTCGAAGCTCGAACCGGTGCGCATGTTGCGCAGCTTGGTGAGCACCATGGCGCCGCCCTTGCCGGGTTTGTGATGACGCCACTCCACGATCACATGGAGATCGCCATTGAAACGAAGAATCAAACCGTTGCGGAAATCTGTCGTGGAACCCATAGTCTCTTGCGATGATGAAAAATGATAGTGCGTTCAAAACAAACCTTAAGTTAGGGGCGCATCGCGTGAAAGTCAAGGTGAAGCCGGGCGCGGCAAGCGCCGGAATTCCTTGCCCCGGCATGACTTGGCGCAATCGCTTCAAGTGTCCACCGCGTGATTCGGCACCGGCACGCTTCAGCGGCGAGGTAGTCCGGGTCGCCTTTCATCGGACATGCATGTGGTGTACATTAATAGTTTGTGTGCGAAGTGACATTCAGGATGTTCATGGAACGACGAAGCTTTCTCAAACTCACCGGAGCCACTGCGGCGGCCGCGCCGCTCCTGCGTCGGCACGCTACCGCCGGACCGCAGTTGAATGAGCGGATGCACACGTCCGAGTTGCTCGAGGACGTTGTGGACGCGGCCATGTCGGCCGGCGCTCAATACGCCGATGCGCGTGCGTTGCGTCACCGCGTGCAAACAGTGCAGGTGCGCAAGGACGAGGTTTTTTCCATCACCGACAATGAAGATGCCGGCATCGCGCTGACAGTGTACCGCGACGGCGGTTGGGCCACTGTTTGCTTCTCCCTGCGCGAGGAACCCGAGGTGAAGCGCGAGGCGCGGCGCGCCCTGGAACTGGCGGGAGTCGCGGCCTCGCTCGAAGCCCTGCCCTTTCACGAGGAAGGCCGCGCCGAGGATGTCGAGTCCGCGTGGAGCGCCCCGGTCGAGATCGATCCGTTCGAGATCGGTCTCGAGGAAAAAGTGGCGCAGCTCCGCGACATCACCGCCTTCCCTCTCAGCATCGCACAAATTCCCTACGCCGTGGCGAATCTCTTCATTCATCGTCATGAGGTGGATTTCGTTTCTTCCCGCGATGTGAAGTTGAAGCAGATCTTTCACAGTCTGTACCAGAACTACGCTGTCACGGCATTTCACCAGCAGAAGCGGCTGATGGACTCGCGCAGCAGTCCCCGCGAAGCCCGCGCGGGCGGATGGGAGTTGATGCGGGCGTATCAGCGCAGCGAACTCGACACAATCACACAGGAAGTGCTCAAGAAGCAAGCCGCCGAGGGCATCACCGATGGAACGATGGACATCGTGCTGGATGCAACCGTGTTCTGGGATGTGCTGGTGGATACGCTGCTTCCCCACCTCGACGCGCGGAGAATGTTGCAGCGCGACGGAAACCGTCCGGGCACACCCTGGCTGCGCGCCGAGGACATCGGCAGCAAGGTTCTGGCATCCGAGGCGCTGACGGTGGAGTGGGACAATACGCTCGCGGGCGGACTGGCGACTTGCGGCTGGGACGATGCCGGGCGTGCCGCATCGAAAGGCACGCTCATCGAGCGTGGTCGCGTGCTCGCGGTGCCCGCCTCCGATGAACTTCCACTCGCATCACCGTTGCGTTATTCGCGCAGCGGCAATTGGCGCGTACCGGCACAACTCGCCATGCCCAATCTCGTCGTACGCTCCAGCGGCGAGCGTACGTTGCAGCAACTCATCGGAGCGGTGGAATCGGGCTTGCTTGTGCGCGGGCGCGGGAGCATCGTCACCAATCCCGGACGCACGGTGTTCCGCTTGCGGCCACAGGTGGGATGGCGTATTCAGGGAGGCGAGGTGAAGGACATGGTACGCGATTTCGAAATTGAGATGCCGGTGGAGGCCTTCTGGAAGCAGCTTGTGGAAATTGGTTCTCCACGCGAAGCCCTGCTGGCCGGTGAGCTGTTTCCCGAACGGTCCTACCCGCTGTGGACACAACCGTTTTCCGTTTCCACGCCGCCGGCGCTGTTCACCGCCGTTTCCGTTTTCTCGTCCAAGGAGAGCGCCTGATGACAAGGAAGGACTGCGAACTGCTGCTGTCGCGTCTGATCAACCGCGGCAAGGCCGATGAGGTATTCGTGCTCCTGCGCGGGACCTCCGGCACCACGCTGCGTTTTGCCAACAATGCCGCGCTTCCTCCGCTGCGAGTCGACGATGTCAGCGCGCAGATCAGCGTGCGGCACGGCGGGCGCTATGCCACAGTGCAATGCGCCGCGTTCGACGATGCGACAATCGATGCCGCCTACGAGCGCGCGCGGCGCATCGCCATGGAAATGCCGGATGCGGATATCGTTCCATTTCCCGAAGCCCGATTGGTACTCGAGGCTCCCATTTTCACACAACACGACAGCGACATCGACAGCGCCTGGCGACGCAGCGCGGTGGAGCGCATTGTGTCCGCAGCGAAGCGCGAAGCCCTTGTCGCCACGGGCAGTGTCAGCAGCAGTGATTCGCTGCTCGCGTTGGCCTCGTCGCATGGACTGTTTCTTTACCAGGCCTCGTCGCTGCTCCTGCTCGACACGCGCGTGTACAGTGCGGACGGCTTGCGTACTGCCGCGGGACGGCTTGCGCGGCGCTCGCCTTCGGAAATCGACACCGCCTCGTATGTCGAGGAAATCATCGCTCGCTGCAAGCGCTGGAGCAATCCGGTGGAGATCAAACCCGAGCGCCTGACGACGGTGTTCACCGCGCAGGCCACCGCCGAGCTTCTGCACCCACTCATTATGCAATTTTCCCAACGCGCCATCGACGAGAACCGCAGTTTTCTCCGCCGCCTTGATGGCACGTCCTTCGTCGGCGCCACCATGTTCAAGGAAGAGGTGACGCTGAGCAGCGATCCCTTCTCCACCGTGCTTCCCTCTCTGCCCTTCACCGCCGAAGGCACGGAAATCAAAGCCACGCATTGGGTGCGTAAAGGTGTGATCGAAAGCATCGCGCTGGATCGCTTCGATGTGAAGAACAGTGACCGCGAAGCCGTCGCGCTGCCCAGCAATCTGTTGATGCGCGGTGGCGAACAGTCGCTCGACGAACTCATTGCCGAAACGCCGCGCGGACTGTTGGTGCATGGCTTCGCCTCGCTCGCCACCCTTGATCCGAAGAACTGTCTGCTGGGCGGCTCAACGCGTGACGGTGTGTTCCTGATCGAAGACGGCGTGGTGACCAAGCCGGTGCGGAATCTCTACCTGCGCGAAACGCCGGTGTACATGCTCAAGGAATTGCTCGCACTCGGGCGGCCCGAGGAAGTGACGCCCACGGCGATGTACTTTCCCATGCTCGTACCACCCATGCGCGTCAAGGATGTGATGTACACACAGCTCAGTGGTGTGGTGTAAAAGCCGAGGCGTGCCGCTGTAACGAATACGCAACTCCGCAGCAAGACGTGTCGCGGACACGCAGTCGACATGCATTGCAATGCGATGCCGTGCGCATCAGGAATCGGCGGGATGCTCCCGCTGTTTCCCGAAGCGCAGTGCGGAACCGATTTCCGAAACCAGCAGACCGAGGAACATGATCGCCGCGCCCGTGGCTTCGAGCGCGCTCATGCGCTCATCGAGAATCATCCAGGCCATGAGTGCGGCGAACACCGGTTCGAGCGAGAAAATGATGGCGGCTTTGGTGGGTGTGCTCTCACGCTGGTATTTCGACTGCACGAAAATGGCTATCGACGAAGCGAACAGCGCCAGGTAGAGCAAGCCCAGCAGCGCATCGCCACTGATGTGCGTGGATGCGTCGCCGAGCAGCAGTGCTCCCGCGAAGCCCATGATCGAGGTGACCACGAATTGGTAGAACACGATTTCGCGGTGAAATTTTTCCTTGGTGAACACGTCGAGATACACGATGTAAAAGGCGAACACCACCGCGCAGAAGAGCACCAGCATGTCGCCGCTGTTGAAGTCGCCAGCACCGGGCATAGTGAACAGATACATTCCCACGGCGACAACAAGCACGCCGATGAGATTCGCAATGGTGGGAAGGCGTCGCTCGATGGCGAGTTGCAGCATGGGCGTGAATATCACCATGGTGCCTGTGAGAAAACCGGCCTTGGAAGCGGTGGTTTGCACCAGGCCCACTGTTTGCAGCGCGAAACCTCCCCCGAGCATGAGACCGAGAATGATACCCGCCTTGAGCGAAGCGCGGTTTGTTGCGCGGATGTCGCGCCGGGTGTAGATTCCCACCATCAACGCCGCCAATGCGAAGCGCACGCCTTGCAGCATGAGCGGCGGCATGTCCTCGAGAATGACTTTGGTGACGGAAAAGGTCGATCCCCAGATGAGAGTAATCGCGATGAGATATCTGTCCGCTTTGGGAAACACGTTGCGTCCCGTGCTCGTGCTGCTCATGGTCCTCGCAGTGAGTGTGATCGGTTGTGACGAACAGCGCGCGCGCACGTTGTCCGACGACGAGTTCGAACAAATATACGGCGACATCCTCTATCTCGGTGAACTGCATCGCGGCGACACCCTGGCGATGCGGCGTGGCATCGATTCCGTGCTGCGTGCGCACGACACCGACAGCAGCGCGTTGCTCGCCACCGCGCGCGAACTCTGCACGCGTCCCGAGGATTTGCACGCCGTATATCGCAACGTGCTGTTGCGCTTCGATACGAGTGCGGGCGCGGGGGAATGAGTTTTTCTGGGCTGGCTGAGCGCGGGATACATTTGAAGAGATGAAAGAGAGCGGAGAGAGCGGAGAGGAAGTGTTGAGGGTGCTTCCCGCTCGAATCCTGCTGGCTGGCTGAGTTCGTGATACATTCGAAGAGAGCGCGGAGAGCGCCGAGGGCGCGGAGAAATGTTTGAGGTCGCTTCCTGCTCGATCCGTGCGCCCCGCGGCAATCGAGCCAACGCAAGGGCGCAGAGACGCTAAGCCGCGAACCCTCCGAGCCCTCGGTGTGGCGAAGCCCTCCGGGTGCTCCGTGCCAGCGAAGCACGCGATTCCTCCTGGCCCTCGGTGTGGCGAAGCCCTCTGGGATCTCCGTGTCAGCGAAGAGCCCTGTGTTGGCGAAGCCCTCTGGGTACTCTGTGTTCCCGCGAAGCGCTCCGTGTACTCTGTGTTCCAGCGAAGCCCCTCCTTACCCTCCTCTCCTCCTTACTCTCATTCTTTACTGGCTGCGACACAGCACGAAAGATACGATCAGCGGTCCCCTACGCCGGCGGGATTGTTGATGGCGTACTTCTTCATCTTGGAGTAGAGGTGACTGCGCTGGATGTCGAGTTCTTCTGCGGTTTTGGAGATGTTCCACTCATTTTTTTCGAGGCGATGGACGATGAAGCGCCGTTCCATCCTGTCCTTGTAGTCCTGGAAGGTGCCTTCCATTGACAGTCCTTCTTCCTGCGGCGCGGCGGCACCGAGAACATAGCGGGCGACATCGGTGGCGGTGATGGTGTCGGAAACCATGATGACAAGGCGCTCGACGGCGTTGCGCAATTCGCGCACATTGCCCGTCCAGGGCAGGTCGCAGAGTCGACGCAGGGCCGCTTCGTCGATGCCGCGCGGCGGCAGCTTGTTTTTCGCGCAACTCTGCTCGAGGAAGTAACGCACCAGAGCGGGTATGTCGTCGCGACGCTCGCGCAACGGCGGCACGACGATCGGGATCACGTTGAGGCGATGGAAGAGATCCTCGCGAAAACGTCCCTCGCGTATTTCCAGCGCGAGATCCTTGTTGGTCGCGGCGATCACACGCACGCTCACGGTGATGCGCTTGCCTCCGCCCACGCGCTCGAAGGTGCCCTCCTCCAACACGCGGAGCACCTTGGCCTGGGCCGACGGACTCATGTCGCCGATCTCATCGAGAAAAAGGATGCCGCCATCGGCTTGCTCGAATTTTCCGATGCGCTGCTGCATGGCGCCGGTGAAGGAGCCCTTCTCGTGGCCGAACAGTTCCGACTCGATCAGCTCGTGCGGAATGGCGGCGCAATTCACCTCCACCATGTCCTTGTGCGCGCGCGTGCTCATGCGGTGTATGGCCTTCGCCACCAGCTCCTTGCCGCTGCCGTTCTCGCCGGTGATCAACACGAAGGCCTCGGTGGGTGCCACTCGGGCGATGCGCTCGTGCAATTCGCGCATGGCTGGAGAATTTCCGATCATCATATCCGCCGCTTCGAGGCGCTCGCGCATGCTGCGGTTCTCGGCCAGCAGCGCGGTTTGCGTGATGGCGTTGCGCAGCGTGATGAGGATTTTCTCGCGATCCGGCGGCTTCGAAAGAAAATCGAAGGCCCCCTTTTTCGTCGCTTCAACAGCGGTCTCGATGCTGCCGTGTCCGGTGAGCAGCACCACAGGCACGCCCGGGGCTTCGCGGCGGAGATGCTCGAGTGTTTCGAGTCCGTCCATGCCGGACATTTTCACATCCAGGAGAATGGCATCGGGCGCGTGCCGTCGCACGGTGTCCAGAGCCTGTTGACCGCTCTCGGCCTCGCTCACCGCGTACCCCTCGTATTCGAGCGTCATGCGAAGTGTGTCGCGTATGCTTTTTTCGTCGTCAACGATGAGGATGCTGTGCTTGCCCATGATGCTTGTCGTAGAGGTGAAAAAGGTCCGACGGACGTACGTCGCGCCGTTGTTGAAGTTGCAAGGCGAAGGCGATGCCCAGGCGGTTCGCCACAATGTCGCGCTCGTCGCGGGAGCCCTCGAGTTTGAATACGGATTCGAGCCATTCCACAAGCTCTCCCACTGTATCCGCAACATCGGGATTGTTGAGTACGAGCTGCAAGAGCGCCGAACCGAAAAAATGCGGGAGTTTGTCGCGGTCGCCCGATGCGGGTGTCGTGAGAAAGAGCCGCGCCGGGAGCCGTCGCAGACGCGCGGCGAAGTGCTCTTCCGATTCGGTGGACACCGGCACGATAACAGTCCACGCCAGCAGGGGCACGGTCGCTGGAAAACGCCGATACGGCAAGGTGGCCCAGGTCAGCGCCAGCAAGGCCACGCGTGCGTCGCCCTCGGCGCCGCGTAAGGCCATGGCATAGAGGAGATCGAGACGCCGCACATCCTCTTCGCGCGTCGCGGCTTCACGTTCGGGCAAGGCGCGTATCGCATCGCGCAGATCCAGCATGACAACGAGTTCGGCGGGGTACAGCAGCGAACGCAACGCCCGCGCAATGCTCCATTCCGGCAATGGCGGTAACGCGCTGCGACTCGTATCCCCGGCGGCGGGACTCGTCCCGCTCGCGAACGGATTGCCCGAGGCAAGCGCCAGCGCGCGCGGCTGCGCGTCCAGGGTCTGCCACGGACACAAGGAAATCACGACGGTGCACGTGGCGACGAGGAGCACGATACACTGGCTCCGTATCAACATCAGGTCTGCATCACGCCGGGATTGAAGACGGGAAGATCGGGATTGCAATCGGCGGCCGCGAGCGATGTGGAAATCACGCGCCGCGTATCCGCCGGGTCAATAATGCCGTCGATCCACAGACGCGCAGCCGCGTAGTAAGGACTCATCTGTTCGTCGTATTGCTTCTGTATGCTCGCCAGCAAATTCTGCTGTTCCTCGGGACTGATGTCCTTGCCGCTGTGCTTCATTTGCGACAGGCGGATTTCGAGCAGTGTTTTACTGGCCTGCGCCCCGCCCATCACAGCGATTTGCGCGCTGGGCCAGGCGAAGATGAAGCGCGGATCGTAGGCCTTGCCGCACATGGCGTAATTGCCCGCGCCGAAGCTGTTGCCGGTGATGATGGTGATTTTCGGTACGACGCTGTTCGCCACCGCGTTCACCATTTTCGCACCGTCTTTGATAATGCCGCCATGCTCGGCACGGGAGCCGACCATGAATCCCGACACGTCCTGCAAAAACAACAAGGGGATGCGCTTCTGATTGCAATTCATGATGAAGCGCGTGGCCTTGTCGGCGCTGTCGCTGTAAATCACACCGCCGATCTGCATTTCGCCTTTACCATTGCGCACAATGGTGCGCTGATTTGCCACGATGCCCACCGACCAGCCGTCGACGCGTGCATAGGCGCAGAGCAGGGTTTTACCGTAATCGGCCTTGTACTCGATGTACTCGCTGTCGTCCACCAGACATTCGAGAACGGCTGCGACATCATAGGGCTTGGAGCGGTCGCGCGGGACGATACCGTAGAGATCGGTGGCGGGACGCCGAGGTTCGCGCGCTGCAATGCGATCGAAGCCCGCGTGACGGCGTTCGCCCAGATGCGAGACCAGCCCGCGAATGGTGGCGAGGCAGGTGGGATCGTCGGGCATGCGGTAGTCGGTCACGCCGCTCACTTCGCTGTGCACGCGCGCGCCGCCCAGACTCTCGTTGTCGGTCTCCTCGCCAATGGCTGCCTTGACCAGATGCGCTCCGGCGAGAAACACCGATCCTGTGCCTTCGACGATCAGTGCTTCGTCGCTCATGATGGGCAGATACGCGCCGCCAGCCACGCAATGCCCCATGATGGCTGCGATCTGCGGAATGCCGCGCGAGGACATGATGGCGTTGTTGCGGAAAATTCTTCCGAAATGCTCTTTGTCGGGAAAAATCTCATCCTGCATCGGCAGAAACACACCAGCGGAGTCCACCAGGTAGATGATGGGCAGATTGTTCTCCATGGCGATTTCCTGCGCGCGGAGATTTTTCTTCGCGGTGATGGGAAACCAGGCGCCCGCTTTGACGGTGGCGTCGTTGGCCACGATCACGCAGAGACGTCCGTGAATGCTGCCAATACCGAACACCGTGCCTGCCGAGGGTGCTCCGCCATGCTCGGTGTACATCTCCCAGGCGGTGAACAGGCCTATTTCAAGAAAATGCGTGTCCGGATCAAGCAGGGCTTCGATGCGTTCACGCGCGGTCATTTTCCCGCGGGCATGGTGTTTTTCCACCGCCTTTTTTCCCCCGCCCATGCGCACGTGTTCCTCGCGCGCGTGGAGGATGCGCAGGAGATTTTTCATCGCATCGTCGTTGACCAACGCGGTCTCGTCCAAGGCCTTGTGTTCCGTATCCGCCATGCATATTCTCGCTTCGTGAGTGATAGTGGAAAATACAACGCGGGGTGCCGCACTACAACTTGCCGGGTGGCGCGAAAACGACGGCGGGGACGCGGTTCCATGAGGCGACCGCATCCCCGCTCGCGGGTTTCGAGGCAACAGGCGGTCAACGCTCGATGCGCAAACCCACCGTACGATTGTAGAAGCGTCCCTCGGGCGTGTCGTTGGAGAAAATCGGCGAGCTTTCGCCTAAACCCACCGAGGTCACCCGCTCGGCACTGGCTGCATCGAGCTTGCCGAGGAGTATGCTCCGCACCGCATCGGCGCGTTGCTGCGAGAGTTTGAGATTGTACTCTTCGCTGCCAATCACGTCGGTGAAGCCATTGACGGTGATCGTGGCCCCCGCGGTGATACGCGGGTACACGTACTCGTCCATGATGCGCTGATTGCGTTCGCCTGGTTCGGCCACATCGAAAGGAAAGAGGATGAGGCTGATTTTCTCGACGGTGATGCCGTCCGCCGACACCTCGACATTCTTCCGGCGCTCGCTTTTCACCTCACGCACGGCAATGCCCAACGGCTCGGTCAGGAAGCTGTCGCCTGCGCGATCGGCCACCAGAAAACGATGGGTGAGCGCGCCACTGCTGGCAGGCAGTTCACCGGAACGATTTTTCCAATTCCAGGATATCCGCGGCTCATGTTGCGCACCGCCACGGCTGTCGAACTCTCTTCCCTGCTGCTCGGTGGTCAGCGTCCAACTCTCCAGTCCTTCCTCCGCATCGACTGTTGTGGTAAAGGTCACCATCTCGGGCCGCACAGTGGCGATGCGCCGCACGAAGGTTACGGGACGCATCAGCTGCCAGCTCTCGGAGGTGATTTCCACCCGGCGGTTCTCGGCCTGTCCCATGCTATCGCGCGAGGACGAGGCTACAGGCGGCAAAGCACCCGAGGCCAAGGTCATGCGCTGCTCGTCCACACCCCAGACCAGACGCAGATAGTCGCGTACGGCTTCGGCGCGCTTGGCGGCGATGGTTTTATCGTTCCGCTCGTTGCCTGTGGCGTTGTTGTAGCCGGTGATGGTGATGGCCGCGGAGGGATCGCGCTGCAGGCGGCTGCCGAGCACATTGAGCACGTTGTAGTAAAAATCGAGCGCACCGCCTTCGATGGCGCTTTCATCAAACGCCGTAACTCCGCTTCCTGTAATGCGCACGTAGCGATCGGGTAAGGTGGATTGTCCCTGATCGAAGAAGACGTAATTCAGCAAGGGGAAGGTTTCGCGTATGATTTCCTCCTCCATCACTAATTCAGTCGTGTTGGCTGCGAGTGAGGCCTTGGGCGGTGCTTTGAAGCTGCATGTCACCGTGTACCCTTTGGCAACGATTTTTTTGGCGATTTCCTCGAAAATCCGTCCGAGGTCATCGGCTTTCGAGGCGATGAAATGCTCACCGCCCGTGTTCTTCGCCACATCCATCAAAAAGGCATTGGCCTTGGTCAGGTAATCGATGGTGTAGTAGGTGGTGCCCCGATGCACGGAGGTCAGCGCCGTGGCGGGATCCACCATACTCTTGTTGTCCTCGCCATCGCTGAAAATGATGGCGAAGCTTTTGTCCACCGAACCAGTGTCGGCCTCGATCTGTTGCCGCACGGCATACACCCCATCGTACAGGTAGGTGTTGCGCGTCAGGTTGCGCTCCACAATCATGCGCTTGGTGTATTCCACCGCGCGCTCCTTGTCGTAGGTGTACGGGTGTCGCACCAGCGGCATGGGACGCTTATCGTAGAAAAATGGCGGAGCCGCATTTTCGCCTTCACGGAAAAACATCACCGATACACGGACGGCTTTGGAGAATCCCCGGATGGTCTGCTCGAGCGTGCGCCGCAACACCTCGAGATGGGGATTCATGGATTGGCTGTTGTCCACCATGAAAATCACCCGCATCACGGTATTCTCCACCGCGGTGATTTCCTTCACCTCGTGAATGGTCGCCACCTTTTTGCCTTTGGTGATGCGAAAATCCTTCGTGCCGAGGCCCGGAATGTGCTCACCGAGTTGATTGACCGGCGTTATGGTAATCACCAGCGGCGTACCCTCGCGCACATCGCGCACTTCGGACTTCACGACGGATTGATTGATGCACTCGAGTCGCAACGGCTGATCCGTTTGCGACCGCAGCTGAGGCGATAGCAGAAACAGCAGCAGGACGATGGTCGAACGACGCATATTCTCCTCCATGGTTGTGCTCGTAACGATCATTCGCAAGCGTCTCATGGCTTCCCCGTTTGTCGATTCTCCTGGAATCGCGATGGGACGCACATGAGGCGCCGGGCCTTTTGGCGTTATTTTTCAACCTGTTACACGCTTCAACGCAAGCGCTTGCGCAATGGGCTCGCCTTCGCTATGGGCCTTGCTTGCGCCGCGTCGGGCGGACACGCTCAGAGTTTTCTGTCCTTCCACACCACCTTGCCGCCCAGCAACACGACGAACGGGAGGGCGGTGACATAGATCAGGTAGTACAGTTCGAACAGGGGGAAATACCTGTACAGGCGCGTCTGGCCGAGGCGTCGCAGCGGATACCAGAGCAGCGTCGCATCGCCGAGAGCCTTGCCCGCCAGCCCCAGGCCCAGGGCCCAGAGTGGCAGCCCCAGAAACGGCAGTACGAGTATCGCGGCGTTCATCAGGAAGCCAATACTCATGATGCCGAAGCCGACGGGGTGAATGTCCAGACCGCCTCTCCCCCAACGCTTCTTTTGCCGGTACAATTCCTTGAAATTCGCGCAAGGTTCGCTCCACACCAGCGTGGCGGGCTCCACGGGATAGCGGACCTTCCACGACGTGCGATAGGCGATGGCCTTGAGCAGGAAAAAATCCTCTGTCACGCTGAAGCCCACACCTTCATAACCGCCGACATCATCGTAGGCCGCGCGGCGGTACGACATATTATTGCCCACCGCGCTCAGGGTGTACCCCCAGCCCACACCCGCTGATGCGATGGTGAGCAAATAGGCCCAATCCACGGCCTGCATGCCGGAAAACGCACCATTGTTTTTGATCAATGTGAAGCCACACACCGATCCCGTGTGCTCGTCGTATTGCTCGACCGTACGTTCCACCCAATCCGGCGGTACAACGCAGTCCGCATCGGTGGTGAGAATGATTTCGCCGTTGCTTCGCGCAATGGCCTGCGCAATGGCGTTGGCCTTGCCCTTGAGGCCATGCGGTGAACCTTCGGTGCGAAGCACGCGCATATGCGGTGTGCGCTCGGCGCAGCGCAGCATGATGTCCTGCGTGGCGTCGGTGGATTGGTCGTCCACCACAAGAATTTCCATACTGCCGGGATAGCGCAGCGCCGACAGCGAAGCGAGGCATTGCTCGATCACGGCTTCCTCGTTTCTCGCGGCGAGAATGACGCTGACGGACGGGCGCGACGCATGCGCGGCCGGCGTGGTGGCCCGTCGCGCTCCCGTGGCGAACAAGGTGATTTTCAGCAGATACAACACGAGCAAGACGAACATCAGCCAGACCAGCAGCATCACGCACGCTCCACATTCGCAAACTGATACGGTAAGAGGTCCTTTTCCTTCATCGCTCGAGCCACGGCGGCCAGGAGCAGCGGTACGGAATCACGGGAACGCGCATTGTCATGCAGCACGAGTATATCCCCGCCCTGTACATCGCGGATGCACGCCAGTATACTGCCACCCGTGACCGCGGACGCGAACTCCCTCGGCATGCGGCTCCACAGCACCACCGAGCAACCTTCCGCGCGGATGACGGGGATGTGCAGCGGATTCACTCGTCCGAACGGCGGCCGGTACCAACGTGGACGCACACCTGTGCAGTGTTCGATGGCGTCGAGAGAGCGCAGCACATCCTCGCGTACGGTATTCGCGCGCGCGAAACTCCTATCCTCATGTCTATGGCCGTGACTGGCCACGGTATGCCCCAGCGCCACGATATCCCGCACGAGGCCGGGATGGCGCAGCACCTCGTCTCCGGTGAGGAAAAAGGTGGCGCGCATCTTCAACATTTCGAGCGTGCGCAGCACCGACGGCGTGCCCCGCGGAGTGGGTCCGTCGTCGATGGTCACCGCCACCGCGTGCGTATCCGACAGGCGATGCAGCGTACCTGGCAGCAGCATGGGCAGTCGCGACACGAGCGTGGTGACTGCGGAATGGTATGTTCCGGCGATGCGCTGTTTCATGAAAGCATCGAAATGGTGAACGACGGAAAATGATACGGCGAATCGGCGAGTATTAAAAATCGACGGTAAATCCGGGTCCCCAGTACGACCAATGACGATCGAAATATTCGCCGTGCTGGCTTACGCCGTGATACAGCGCCACGAAGAGATTGACGCCCCTCCCCCGCCAGGTGCCGAATTTGACACCGATTTGCGCTCCATGCGCGGCGGTGACCGCGGTCATGTCCACCGTGCGCAGATCATAGGCGACGTACGGGGTGACACCATCGGCCGGTCCCTCCACCCACGCGGCCTCGACGCCCGCCTGCACGCCGAAAGTGCCGAGGTCGGAGGGATCGACATGGTAGATGTACTGCGCGCCAAGATACAGCCGCAGCGCCTCCGTCCACTCCACGGCGCCGACAAGGTCGAAAAACTCCCTGCTGTACACGCGCGGCAACTGATCGTCGCGCCAGCGTGCCGCGGTTTTATCGTAACTACCATCGGCGAGATGCGCGCTGATGTGACTGAGGCGAAAGCGCGCCGAAGCCGTCCAATCGCCGTTCACCGCATGCCGCCACGAGGCATTGACCCCGAAGAGATAATCCACGGCATCGACGGGAAAGTGGAAATCCTTCTCCCGCCGCAGCGAGGTCCAGGTGAAAAACTCGGCGCCCACGGCCACGGTGTGCCGCCCGCTTTCCCACGACGCGTCCCACAGATCCACGGCATTGCCGATATCCAGGCGCAAGCGCTCCTCGCCCACCAGCGACACGGCGCCCATGCGGGCTTCCACGTGATGCGCTATCAATACGGGAAAGAGCAAACGTCCGGGCGGCATCGCGCGTGCGCTGTCGGCCCCGCCGGCTTCCGCCGCGCTCCGGGCGAGCGGGAGGAGCAGGAGCGCGCTCAATGCCAGCACGGCCGGCGTATGGGTGCCTCTACTCATCGTCGTCCTCGGGAAACATGTCCTTGCCCTCGATGTCATCATCCGCCACAAACAGGCGCGAGCACATGTCCCCGTCGAAACGTCCGCTGCGCACGCAATTGTCGAAGCGGCGGTGCAGGGCATCCACATCCTTGCCTTCGTCGTTCACGGCCAGATCGTCCATGTCGTCGCAGTTCAGGCAGAACGTGACATCCTGTGCTTCATCCTCCTGCCGTTGCGCTTCGGGTTGTGCTTTCTTGCGTTTCATAGGTCCTTACAACTCACCTTGCTCCCAATATAAAGGTTCGCCGTGAATTATGAACACGCGGTCGCGCGTGCCCGACTTCTTCCGCGCTGCTGCTTCCCTGTTCCCCGACCGATACACGTCCGGCGCATCACTCATTGCGCATGGTACTCGCATACACCAGCGCGTCGCGGCCGAAGCGGCGGCGAATGCTGTCGATACCGGCGTAGAGGCGGTCGTAGCGCTGCTCCTCTTCCTCGAAAAGAAAGAGCTGTCCGTAATCCTCGATCAGCTCGGAGGTGCTGATGCCCAGCAGACGGATGCGCACGCGGCGCGTGTACAGGGCGCGGAAGCAGCGCTCGGCCAGGGCGTAAATGCCGTGGTCGGTGTTGGTGTGGTCGCAGCGCAGACTTTTGGTCACGGTCACGAAATCGGCGTAGCGCAGTTTGAGTGTGACATGCGCGGTGAGCAGCCGTTCCTTGCGCAAATCGTGACCGATGCGCTGGGCCAGATGCTTGAGTGTGCCCAGCATGACGAGCGGATCGAGCACATCCTCGAGATAGGTGTGCTCGGCGCCGAGGGATTTGCGGCGGCGGTACGGCAGAATGGGCGAATGGTCGATGCCGCGCGCATGCTCGTGCAGCGTGCGTCCGGTTTTTCCGTACATGTTGCTGAACAACTGCATCGGCAAACGCGCGATACCGCCGATGCGCGGAATACCCATCGACAGCAGTTCGCGCTCGAGCACATCGCCCACACCGGGCAACACCGCGATGGGATGCGGCGCGAGAAAATCCTGCTCGCCGCCGTCGGGTATGCGTAAATCGCCCATGCGCTTGCCGATGTTGGTGGCCACCTTCGCCACCAGCTTGTTGCGTGCCACACCGTAGGTCAACGGCAGGCGCAATTCCCCCATGATGGTGTGCTTGACCTTGCGCGTCCAACCGTCCTCCGACCCCATGATGCGACCGCAACCACTGAGATCGAGGTAGAATTCATCGATCGAAGCTTTTTCCATCACCGGCACGAAGTCCTCGAGGATCTCGGACACGCGCTCGGAATACATGGAGTAATGCGTGAAATGCGGATGCAGAAACACCGCCTTCGGACACAGTTCGTAGGCCTGGCGCAGGGGCATGGCCGAGTGAATGCCGTACATGCGCGCCTCGCGCGAACATCCCGCCACCACACCGCGCTGAAACGGCGTGCCCCCCACCACCACGGGACGCCCGTTGAGCGAGGGATCCATCAGACGCTCGACGGAAACGAAAAACGTGTCCATATCCAGATGCATGCAGCGCGTCGGCGCGGCAATCCGTTCATCCATGCTTGCTATCCTCACACACACAAGGTTAGACATTTGTCTGCCTCATGCTACGCAAATTCGAGGGGAATGTCAATGGCGGAACGCGGGGAGTGAAGGAAAATATTCGTGGAAGAGGCGTCGCGCGATGTATCATTTCCCGTATTCGCGGTGTCATTCTTTCTTGTGGACCAATGCCATGGAAACACGCCCGACGACGCGCACGGTTTTCATATCAGCATGGCGCGGAGTAATTTGCAGAACATTCCGGACATTGGTCCATTCCACTCCACAAGGCAGGATCGACGTGCGAAAATTGGTTACGGGATTGCTCCCGCTTCTGCTGTTTCCCGCATGTATCATCACTGTTCCGGCGCAGGACCGGGGCGTTCCCATCGAGGAACGACCGGCGGTCGGTATCATGGGAGGCGTGCTGCTCAATCGCCACGGGGCGGATTTTTCAAAATTTCCCGGCATCCCGAGTTGTTGCACCGGGTATGACGGGGGCGATGGAACAGGGCTCGGTTTCGGCATCGTGTACGAAACCCGCATCGACGAGCGCTGGTCGCTGGATTTGCTGCTGCGTTACGCCGACTACTCGGCCACGCTGAGCACCGAGGAGTACATTGGTCCGGTGCTCACGCCGCGCGGACCCGAGGCGGCCGCGGTGGAGCATCGCATCGAGAGTGCGACGCAGGCGGTGGATTTCCGTCCCACGCTCGGTTTCCGGCCCTTCACGGGGCTCGGTTTCGCGCTGTTCGCCGGCACGCATCTCGGCTATCTGATGACGAACGACATGCATCAAACCGAGGAATTGCTGCGTCCGGCCGACGTGAGCTTCGCGGATTTGCAGCGCGTGCGCAACGACGTCGAGGGCGCGGTGCCCGGAGGATCGTCGCTGTACGCGGCCTTCGCCACAGGTGTGCGCTGGCCGTTCATGATCGGCGGCAATGTGGCGTTGCGGCCTGAATTCGCCGTGCGCCTGGCGGCCACGCAACTCAGCGGCGATGTGAATTGGAGCGCGCATGGCATCGAGGGTGGCCTCGCGGTGCTGTACCATATTCCCGAACCGCCTCCCCCTCCTCCTCCTCCGCCACCACCACCGCCACCCGCCATCGATGCGGGACTGCGCGTGCTGGCGCGCGCGGCCGACGGCAGTGTGCGCGATGATGCGCGCGTGATCGTCGACCGTTTGACGCAAAGCGAATTATTCCCGCTGCTGCCGTATGTGTTTTTCGCCCAGGGATCGCACGATCTGGATTCCACCTCGATGCGGCGTCTCGATGCGGGTGGAACGCGCGGCTTCAACGAATCGGCCCTGCCCAACAACACGCTCGGCGTGTACGCCGAATTGCTCAACATCGTGGGTGCGCGCATGCGCTCGACACCCGCATCGACGCTCACCATCACGGGCTGCAACAATGGCACGGGCGTGGAGAAAAACAATCGCGAACTCTCGCGGCGCCGCGCCGAAGTGGTGCGCGACTATTTGCGGGACGTCTGGGGCATCGACGCCCGGCGCCTCGTGGTGAAAACGCGCAACCTTCCCGAGCAGTCCCCGTCGGTGGAATCGCTTGAAGGACAACAGGAAGCGCGCCGCGTGGAATTGACCTCCAACGATCGCTCGGTTGTGGCGCCGGTGCGCTGGCAGGAAGTGGAACAAAGCGTGTCCACCCCCGTGCTGCTGCTGCGTCCCGCCGTGCTCGCCGAATCGGGCGTGCGGCGCTGGTCGCTGCGTGTGACGCGCGGCGAGGAACAGTACGCCTCGTTCAACGGCGAAGGCGACGTACCGGCCGAGTTGGAGTGGCGCATCGACACCACGCGTATTCCGCCGGCGGGCAGCGTGGTGCAGGCGTTGCTGGACATCGAGGACAGGGCCGGTCAGCGGCGCACCGCGCAGGTGTCCCTGCCGTTTGAAACGGAAACCCGCACAACCGAAGTCTTCGAGCAGCAGGGCAACCGCCGCATCGACCGCTTCAGCTTGATTCTCTTCGATTTCAAGAGCAGCGCGGTGGGTGGCGAGAACCAGCGCATTCTCGATATCGTGGGTGAGGCCATCACGCCGCGATCCAAGGTGGAAATTTTCGGCTTCGCGGATCGCACCGGCAATCCCGAAATCAACCGCACGCTTGCGCTCGAGCGCTGCAATGCCGTGCAACAGGCGCTGGGCAACCGCCTGCGTGGCGCCGCGGTGGAATTGCACGCCGTGGGCAGCGACCGCCTGCTCTTCGACAATGACATTCCCGAAGGCCGCAACTACTGCCGTACCGTGCAGATCGTTGTGGAAACCGGTCTCGACTGATCGCCGAACGAAGAAAGGATGATGCGATGAAAACCCTGCTCCGTACCTTCCTGCTTGCTGTCGTTCTCACAACGTCCGCCCGCGCGCAGATCACCTTCACCGTGGTGGATACCGACGGGTCGAATTATCCGGATGTCAAGGTCCGCTTCGAGACCAAGGATGCCGCCAACAAGTACATTCTCGATTACGCACCATCGGATTTCACTGTGGTGGAGAATGGCATTCCGCGTCCGGTGATTTCGGTGAGTTGTCCGCCGCCGCTGACGCCGGTGATGTCGATGACGTTGACCTTCGACATTTCCTTCAGCATGAGCATCGACAACCGCCTGCCCAATCTCAAGGCGGCGTCGACACAGCTCATTCAGGACATGAGTCTCCCTCCCGCGGGGGTGGGAATCAACACCTTCAGCGATGCTCCGGCGGTGCGCTTGCAGTACACCTCGGACAAGGCCGCGGTGCTGGCGTCCATCGACTCGCTGCGGGCGAGCGGCGGTGGTACGGACTTTCTCACCGCGTTCATGGATCCCACCGCCGGATCCATCGCCTTCACAGCGAATCGTCCCGGAGCGCGCTACATCATTTTCATGACCGACGCTTTCGAGAGCATGACCACGGCGCAGGAGAATCAGATCATCAACGCGGCGCGCGCGGCCAATATCAAGGTGTTCACTGTATCGCTCAGTCCCAACACCATCAACATGAACCTGCGCCGTATCGCCACGCAAACGGGCGGCGCCTGGTTCGAGGATGTGACCACGGCCGACAAGGCAAAGGCCATATTCAAGCAAATCGGCGAGCAGATTTTCCAATACCTCCCCTGCGAATTGATTTACCGCACCGATGGCTGTGACACCGAGCGCATGGTGGAAGTCACCATTCGCAAGAACAACCGCACGGTGACACGCAGCGCGACGGTGAGCGTGCCCGCGAACAAGATTGTATCGCTCGACGCTCCCGCGCCGCTCATCGACTACGGCGCAGTGCCGGCCGGTCAGACGCTGAACAAGGATATCGTGATCGCGGCGCGCAACGGCAGTATCACTGTGCAAAGCATCAGCTCGCCGGAATCCGGTTTCCGCATCCTGGATTACGGAGGCACCGCTCCTCCATTCACGCTGACCGCGGGACAGACGCGCAGCATTCGCGTGCAATACCGTCCGGTGACCACTGACCGTCTCAATGCGCGGCTCGTCATTGTTTCCGACGCTCCCTGTCAGGAAACCATCACGCTCACCGGCGGCGTGTACGACCCGGCACCGCTCAAGCTCATAGCGCCCAACGGCGGCGAGAAGCTGTTCTCGGGCGGCATGTTCCGCAGCACATGGACGGGCATCAGCGCCACCACGCCGGCGGAATTGCTCTACAGCACCGACGCCGGCGACACATGGATGAAAATCAGCGACAATGTGTACAACTACGGATACAATTGGCGCGTACCCAACACACCGAGCACCACCTGCCTCGGATTGGTGACGACGAAGGAAGAGCGTATCACGCAGCTCGATGCGGGCTGGTCCATGCAGCAGCCTTCGACCATCACGGCAATCGCCGTGGCGCACTCGGGCACGCTTACCGCTTTGGCATTGCAAAACGGACAGATCAAGCTCTTTTATCCGAAAGACGGCGCTTTCGTCACCATTCTTGCAGGACATAGTGGCGGCACCTCCGATCTGGCTTTTTCACCTGACATGCATCAACTCGCCTCCTCCGGTGCCGACGGCACGGTGAAGATCTGGGACATGCAGACCGGAGCGTTGCTCCGCACGCTCACCGGACTGTCGGGCGACGTGCACAGCGTACGCTATTCGCTCGACGGATCGCTGCTCGCCGCCTCGAACGCCTCCACCGTGATTCTCTGGCAGACGAACAACTGGGGCGAGCGCTGGCGGCACAATGGCGACAGTGGCGCCGATGGCGGTATCGCCATTGATCCGCGAAATGCCTGGGTGGCTTCCACTGCAGGCAATCGCATCGCCATTCTCGACATTGCCAATGGCAATCGCGTGCAGAATCTGACCGGCCACGGCGGACCGGTTCGCGCCATCGATATTTCGCATGAAGGTTCGGTGCTCGCCAGCGCCTCCGACGATCGCACCGTCCGCCTCTGGAACACCATCACCTGGTCGCAGATCATGTCGCTCACCGGCCACACCGATGCCGTGCGCTCGGTGCAGCTGACCAATGCCGGCGTGCGAGTGATCAGCGGATCGCGCGACCACACGGTCCGTATCTGGGATGGTCGCGATGGCACGCTGAAGTATACGCTGCAAGGCCACAGCGACGATGTGCTGGCTGCGGTGGTGGATCATCGCATCAAGTATGTGCTCTCGGGTGGCTCCGATCGCGGATTGCGCATCTGGGGTTACGTGCCCCCGTTGGCGGATAAAAGCGACAGTCTCTGGACCATCATCACCACGGTCACTTCGCTGGATTACGAGATGGAGCCCTTCGAAGCGCTGCAATGTCCGGACACCTGGTCGGACAGCGAAGTGGTGCTTCGCAACATCGGCAATCAGGTGGTGAACATCACCAGCATGACCATCGACGGTCAGGACAAGGATCTGTTTACCGTCCGCGATGGTTTTACCATTCCACCAACGGTGACGCTGCAACCCGAGGACACGCTGGCTATTCCGCTGCGCTTTTTCCCGACGCGCACCGGATCGTTTACTGCCGAGTTGGTCTTCGAAACCAACATCCCCGGCAGCCCCCAGTTTGCCATTCCACTCACCGGGCACAAAGACAGCATCCGTCTGGAAATCGATCCGGATACACTGTTCGCTGGTGAAATGTATCAATGCAGCGAGGCGGTGTATCTGCCTGTGGTGCTGACCAATGCAGGCACGGCCACCATCGTGGCGGATTCGATGGCGAGTTCGATGGGAGGCGCCCTCTCCTTCTCGGGTATGCTGTCCCGCATTCTGTTACCGGGTCAATCCGACACGGTGCTCGTCCGCGTGGCGCCTGTGGTGGACGGTGATTTTGAGGGCGTGCTGACGGTGGACGTCACGCCCTGTGCGTTCACGCATGATATCGTGGTGACGGGACGTCGACTCACTGCACGTCCGGTGGCATCGCCGAATCCTCTGGATCTCGGTTTCGCCGCGATTGGCGATCAGACCAACGGCACGCTCACGTTGAGCAATCCCACGCAGGTGGACATGGTGATAGACAGCACGGCGTTGCTCCTGCCTTCGCCACCGTTCACCCTGCTCAATCCTCCGGACACGGCCTTCGTTCTTCCCGCCGGCGGTAGCGTGCAATTCAATTTCACCTACGCGCCGCAGAGCGAGGGAGATTCGCAGGGACAGGTCTTTTTCCACGCCAACGCTCCCTGCCTGGATTCCATCCTGGTGGACATTCGCGGATCCTCTTCACGCAAGCCCGCCATCACGCATCAAATCGGCACCTTCGCCGAGTTGCTCTGTCCCGGCGACACCATTTCCACCACCAGCGCGGTACTGCGCAACACCGGCGGATTGCCGTTGACGATTTCCGATCTCCAGATCACTGGAACGCATGCCGGCGATTTCCACATCCTCTGGCCCACACCGCCTGTGACGGTGCAGCCCAACGACACCACGACGGTGCTGTTGTCCTTTGTTCCCAGGGGATTGCGCACGCCGCGCACGGCTTCGCTGCTGGTGACGAGCAATGCGCTGAACACGCCTGCGTTGTCCATTCCCCTGAACGGACTCAAGCAGGATGTGCGTCTCGAGGTGCAAGCCGCGGACAGGGATCACGGAGTGGTGTACGCCTGCAATCTTCCGGTGTACGACACGCTGTGGTATCGCAATCCCGGCACTGTGCCGTTGAATATGACACTGGATGCCACGCTACTGCCAAGCGGTGCGAGCATCGATCCCCCGAACACGACGTTCACCTTGCAGCCGGGCGCGGAGCGGCGCATCGTGCTGCGACTCGAACCCGGTGCGTACGGCACGCTTGCGGCTACGTTGCGTGCTGTGCCCTCGCCCTGTCTGGGTCCGGTGCAGCACACGTACTCGGTGACGCTGTCGCCGCATGTGGCACAGGTGCAACCAACAGCGTTGGATTTCGGCACGCTGGGGGTGGGCTTTGCGCAGACGCGGAGTTTTACCATTCGCAATCCCTGGTCGCATCCCATGCAATTGGGATTTGGTGGCAATGGACTATCCGAGATGAGCCAAGTCCTGCCACAACCGTTGCCAACGGTGATACCGCCGGGCGACTCGGTAACGATCACGTTGGAGTACTCGCGCGCGGTGGCGCATACGCTGTCCGCGAGCATTCGCGTGTACACCACTGTGCAGGGTTGCGAGGATTCCTCTCACGTCGTGACGCTCAGTGGACGCGTGCAGGGCTCGGTGGCCACCGTGAGTGTACCCGCGCTTCAGGCGGCAGTCGGTGAGCACATCACCATTCCCCTGCGCCTCACAAACAGCAGCAATCTGGCATTGACCGGCACGAAATCCTTCCGCGCCTTGCTCGCCCTGAATCGCACGGTGTTCTGGCCGGAGTCCATCAGCAGTTCCACCGGCACCGCCACGATGACGCTGGACAATGTGGGTCCGGATGTGTTGTGGATAACCGTGGAGGTCACGCAAGCGGCTTCGCCGAGTGACGGCGTGCTGGTGGAGTTGCGCGGACTGGTTCTGCTCGGCAATACCGACAGCACCCCGTTGATGCTCATGAACTTCGACTGGCTGGAGGGCAACACGCAGACGACACGCGTGAATGGCTCGCTGCTCGTCACGGGCATCTGCGAAGAAGGTGGTAAACGTCTGCTCGCCGCACCGTCGCTGGCAAAAATCGCGGCCGTGTCCCCGAATCCGTTCAACGGTAGTACGGACATCGTTGTCGACATCGCCGAGGAAACCGCGGTGGAATTGCGCATCTACTCACTGATCGGCATGGAAGTGGCGGCGCCGTTCACTGGCACACTCGCGGCGGGCACGCATCGCCTTCCCTTCGACGCCGGCGCGCTGCCATCGGGCAGTTATGTGGTGATGCTCCGCAGTCCGGAGGGGGTGTCCACAATGCGCGTGGTGCTGTCGCGCTAAGAAGAAATCCCTCACGCGAAGTCGCGAAGGACATTCGCTCACGCGAAGACGCGATGTCGCGAAGGATGTTTGAGGCGCATCTCACGGGGTTCTGTTCTGTCGACACAGAATCGGACTCCGTGGGATGCGCCTCAGCCTATCCTCCGTGCACTCTGTGCCCTCAGCAACCTCTGTGTCAGAAGTAAGAGTGACCGTCCTTGCGGCCATGAGTGACCGTCTTTGCAATATCCCTGCTGATTACTTCGACCGGAAATGCACATCCGCGCGTAGAAGCAGCCGATCCGACAACACGTCGATAACCGTGTTTTCGAGGCGCAACGGAACGCGCTCGAATTCATAGGACTTCACCGAATAATTCTCCGGCGGAAGCGGAAAATTCATCGCCGCGTCGAACACCGATGGAATGGTCATCGGCTGCAACAGTTTGTGAAATTCGAGGGGAATATCCTCCGACCAGGGAATGTCCCACCCCAGGAAATTCACGCGAAAGGTCGCCTTCAGCAGCACGCGCCGTGGACGCGGCTTGAGCTGCATGCTGCCGTTGTCACCTGCAAGCAAATCGAAACGCACTGTGTCGCGCAGCGACAAGTCAATGGCCGGCGAGGCGGAACCCGGCACGCCGGTGTATTTTCCGCTCACATGCAAGCGACCCTGTCCGCTGAGTTCGAGCGCCGCGGTCAGTTGCCCACCGCGGGATTCAAGGAACTCGAAGCGACGCAGATTCAACACCACACGCCCGCTGTCGATGTCGAGACGATTGGTGTAGGAAATCCCCAGCACGCTCTTCTTTTCCTCCAGCAACGGCCGCGTGGCGAGGAAGGTGATGGTCATGTCATCGCTGCGCTGCGTCGCGATGGCTTTGCTGACCCGATTCAACGCATCGATGCGCAACGCGAGCGAGAGATCATTGCGCATGCGAAAACGCTTCTCGAAATCGGTGATGGGCGCTTCGACCGAGGGCAGCATGGACTGCAGCGATGCGATGCGCTTCTGTGATTCCTCCACTGTCGGTAAATCCAGCGACGAACAGGACGCGAGCAACAACACGAACGGGAGTACGATTACACGTCGCATGTCACCTCCCCTTCACATTATCGAGTTGCACCGTCACAACCACCATGCCGTCGAAAAGCAACACATCCTTGATGCGCACATTGTAGGCGATCAGGCGGCGGGGCGAATCCAACACGAGATTCACCTTGCTGCGCACTTCGCTGCGCACGCCATCGACAGGCATGGTGTCCTCGAAACTCAATGGCATCAGCATGGGCGGAAATTGCTCCTTGAGACTGCCCAGCTTGACGCGGATCACATCCTCGATGATCTCCTCGGCAGCGGTGAGCAAACCCGAGGCCTGCACAGCAGGCACCACGTTGAAAGGTTCGATGTCGATGCGCAGCGCCTTGTCCTGCGGCGTAAACGCGAGCAGACAATCCATGATCAGGCGCACGTCCACGTTGTGCGCTTCGCTGCGAGCGGTCAGATGCAGCGAGGCGATTGCCGAGCCGTGGTACAGCACCGCGCGAATGGAGTCGATGGTGTAAGGCGTCGTGCGGTCCAGCCAGCCCCGCCGACCCCGCAATTGCCCGACCGCCTCATTGACGAGTTGCTCGGACAACATCAAGGTGGCATCGGCGTCGTCGATGCGGGAATTGCGTTGCAATCGATCCGCCAGTCGCAGCGCCGCCGTGTACCGCGTTTCCAGCATGGTGGCCTCGCGAGCCCTGGCGTATTGTTCCCTGTCGATATTCCCGCCCGCGATGCTGCGCACCACGGCGCAGCCCTGAAGGAGTATGCCTCCGGCAAGCAGCAGCGGAAGCCAAAATCGCATCATGAAAAATGTACCTCGATCAATTTTTTCTCTTCTTCGTGAAACCAGGACACACCCGGCACGACCAGCGGATGCACCTCCACATCCTGCACATGTGCGTGCTTCCGCGCTTCGGCGATCTCCGCGTTGATGTCTCCACCTTTCCAGCAGAGTAAACGACGCGCTCCTCCCTCGCGCAGCAGAGGGTAGCTCCAACGCACGAGCGAGGCGAGTTGCGTCACCGCGCGAGCCAGTACGATATCGGCAGAGCGCTGCAATGGGCCTTGTTCCTCCACCCTGCCTGTCACGCAGGTGACGTTGTCCAAGCGCAACCGCTGCCGCATATCCTCCACGGCGCGCAACTTTTTTCCGATGGAATCAACAAGCACGAAGGAAGAATCGGGCATGGCGATAGCCAAGGGAATGCCAGGCAGTCCTCCGCCTGTGCCGATGTCAACATACCGCGCCCCCGGATCCAGCATTCCCATGAGCAACGGCGCCACACTGTGAAGGATGTGATGCATCCACAGTTGCTCTTCGTCCTTGCGGGAAATGAGATTCACGCGGGCGTTCCATTCGCGCAGCATTTCGCCGTAGTCACGGAGCAACGCCGCGCGATCTTCATCGAGCGGATAACCGGCGTCTGCAAGAATGTGGAGAAATGTATCGAAGGTCATGTGCATGCTGATCCCGAATGCCAGCATGTAAGTTACGAAACCGCCACATACGGCGCATCATTCGCGGGTGGCACACAGTCTATCCATACCCGTTGTGTCAGGTCGTGGGCGATTCAGGCGCACGACGTCGTCTCCCTTGCAGTTGACGCGTATCGCGCGCGACTCACTCGTTGCGGATGATGGCGATTTCCACACGGCGATTTCGCTGCCGACCTTCCTCGGTGGAATTCGGCGCCACCGGCTGCGTTTCGCCATAGGTGCGAATTTCCATGGGATTGCGCAGCGCAACTTCCTTGCCACGCAGCCAGGTGGCCACGTAACGCGAAACCTCGGTGGCGCGGTTGTAGCCGAGCTTGATGTTGTACTCCACGGTACCGACCGAATCGGTGTGTCCCGACAGCACCACAGTGGAATTTGGGAAGGCCTTGAGCAACAACGCCACGGAGTCCAAACGGCGTTGCTCTTCGGGACGAATGTCAAACAGGTCGAAATCGAATTCAACGAGAAAGGCGTAAATCACCCGTTCCTTCTCGGTGACGGGTGTCAACGGAATGTCGCGCGTGATCACACGGCGGTTGCCCTCGCGCCGCGCCAGCCGCTCCACCGTCGCCGCATCCATCGCGGGGATATCGATGACAGCATTCATGAAACCGCTGTGGCGTGCGGTGACGGAAAATGCCCGGCCTTCGGGATCGGCCAACTCCACCGTCCCATCCCCTTCGGCCAGCGTTCTATCGCTCGAGGCGTCGGCCACGGTGACGTGCGCGGGAATGCGCTCGTTGGTGAAGGCGTTGCGTGCGATAATCTCCAAAACCGTGGGGGGCGTCTGCTCGCGGGGCACGACCGGCGGTGCCGGTGGGCGATCAATGCGGAACAGATCGTAACCACCGCGACTTCCCTCACGGTTCGAGGCGAGTACGCTGATGTCGGCCTCGACTCCACCACAGAGGAAAATGTCATCGTCTTCGCTGTTGAAAGGTTCCGGCAGCAGTTTCGGCGCCGCCCATCCATCGCGCGTGCGCTCCGCCACGTAGAGGTCGAAGCCCCCGAAGCCGCGGCGCCCATCGCTGGCGAAATACAACCTCGCACCGTCGGCCGAGAACGACGGCGAAATCTCGTTGCCCGATGTATTGATCACAGCGCCGATATTCACCGGCGTGCTCCATGCTTCGCCCTTGCGAGTGGTCAACCATAAATCCGCGCCACCGTGACCACCGAGACGCTCGGAGGAGAACAACATGGTCGCGCCGTCCGGGCTGATGGCGGGATGATGATCCCATTCCTTGTCATTCACCGGCAGCGGCAGCACGTGCACTGGCACGAAGGACTCGCTGCCCGGCCGTGCGTCGGCGACGCAGATATCGCAGTCGCCCATGCCGTCGTCGCGATAACATTGGCCGAAATACACCTGCCGATCTGTGAACTGCACCGCGCCGACGCGGACGTCCTGCCCTTCGACGTTCACCACGCGCGGCGTTTCGCCATTGTCCAGACTCGGCAACAGATACAGGCGATGGAGTTCATCGCCACCCATCGGCCGGTCGGAAGTGAAGTACAGGCCCTGCGGTGTGAGCGTCGGAGCCACATCGTCGTATGCGGAGTTGGCTGCAAGAACGGGCTGCACCCGCCAGGTTTGATCGGTGCTGAGCAACGCCGCGCGTGGACCCCCGCAACCGATGACGAGCAGCGCGCAGCCGAGAAGAATGAATCGCGATGGCATGTATGTACCCTTGGACATCACAGTCGGAATTTGAGAAATAACACGGCGTATGCCGTGCTGATCTTCCACGACGAATCGTCGCTGGACACTGCGGTAAGCGGTAGCGAGCCGCCGATTTGCGGTGTGAGCATGAACGAGGACGAAAGCTGCACATCGTAGCCGATGGCCCCGGCCAATGCAACGCGGATATTGTTCCCTCCCGGTATGTCGCTTTCCTCGAGCAAGGTCACCTGCCGACCACCTTCATAGTAGGTCACATCCGGCGTGAGAATGCTCTCGACATTGTTGTAGCGTGCTTGCAGAGGGAAGCCGACGTCCACACCAGCTTGAAGGAACAGCGACGATTTCGGCACATACCAGGCGAAGGCCGGCATGAAGCTCAGCCAACGATACTGCACGGCCGCATCCTTGCGGTACTCGACGTCGATGTCGGGGAGTCCCCCCACCTGCACGCTGCGACGCGTTTCAGTGTAGGAAAAATCCGCCGAGGCATCGTAGTACGATACCATGAACTTCAGCGCAAACCCCAGCTTCGGGTACTGCACCATGACTTCGGCTGCGGCGAACACATTCCCGCCATCCTCGCCACCGAACGAACAGCGGCAATTCGGAGAGAACGATCCGTGATGCCAGAATTTGTAGGCACCGATACCCAAGCCCAGCCAGGTCCGTATCGGACGAGCCGCAAGAATATCGCTTTCGTATGGCGCCACGCCACCGCCGATCTCCTGCGAGAACGTTGTGGACGAGAATAGAACAAACAAGCCGCAAATCATTCCCGCGATGCGCATGATGCTCCTGTGGACGTTCAATGTTGCTACAATACGCAGATCATCGGACAACTACAAATGTCGTACTCGCCTGTCCGCTTTCCGTCAGTACCAGCACACGATAACTTCCGGCAGCGAGATCGCCGGTTGGCAGGGAGATGTCGCTGCGTCCCTCAGGCAGATCACCGTCGTGCAGCGTGCGCACGAGACGTCCGGCCGCATCCACCAACACGAAGCGCACGGAGGCGGGCGCGCGGAGCGTCATCGTCACAGTGGCAACCTGCCCGTCCGCCGGATTGGGATAGACCGCTCCGAGATGCAGGTCTGCGGGCAGAGCCGGAGCGGTGCTTCCGGCCACAAGGGGCGAGACGGCATATCCGGTGAAGGCGGTGTAGGCGTCGTGATAGGCGAAGCCGTAGGATTGCGCGCCCACACCGCGTGCGTCGGTACTCTCCAAACGATTCATTCCCGTGGGCACACGCAGCGTGGCCACCCGATAGGGCGCCGCCGCCACCGCCCGCCATTCCGAAGCAGGTATGGAACCGTGGTTCAACAGCACCGCGGAGGTTGCATCCTCGGGCGCGGTGATGGTGACAAAGCTGGAATCCACGGGTTCGGCACAGCGCAATCCCATGGGGAGATCCCAACTGTTCACCAGACGCGAGGAGGAAGTGGGACGCAGCGGATTGTCCACATCGGTTTCGTCCTCGTATGCGGAGCAAAAGGTCCAATATCCCAGCAAGCCCGTGCGCCCGGCGTTGGGAACGCGCGTATCCTTGAGCGACAGCACCTCGGCGTCGCCACGCTGTGCGGCCCAGAGGCGGATTTCATCCACGAGACCGGTCCAATCTTCTCCATCATAGCTTCCACCAATGCTCAGCGGCGTATGCACAAATGCTCCGGCCTGCACCATGCCCGCACTGATGCGCCGAATGCCATCCACCAGCACATCGATGGAGAGATTCGCCGCGTTGACGCGCAGTGCCACATGCGCCCATTGCCTCGTGCTCACGGAATTATCAGCGCCGGCGAATTCGGTCTTGCCCGCAGCACCCGCCACAACCAGTACGAATCTGTTGCGCAAGGCCTCGTAGCGCAACAGCCAGCCGTTGTTGCCCGGCGTTGGCAATCCCCGCCGTAGCACCGGTCCGGAACTGTGATTCTGCACCCAGGCCTCGACAGTGTAGGAGTCCACATCGAGCGAAGGATCGTTGTCGAAATCCAGCGCGGCGCCCATGCTCAGTTCGGCCACCGTATTCGTTTCCAGCGCGGCATCGGCCACAAGCATGCCTGCCGGGAAATAATGACAACGCATGTGCCGATCGAGCGGCACGCAGTACAGCATCGAGCCATCGCCGTATTCTCCCGTATCCGAATCCCAGCGCGCGGAGTTGGCGAATTGCGCAACGAGCAGCGGATTGTCTGCCGTGATGCGCGTCACATCCGTCAATGTGCCCTCCAGCCAATCCCCCGCACGGGGCAGTGCACGCGCCTGTCCATCGATCATAGCGGTGGTGTTCGGCTGGGTGGCGACAATACGCCAGGTATCGCCACGCTGCCTCGAGCGGAATGGGACAAGAATGTAGTCTTTTCCAAGATGCTCGACCGGTGGCAGTTGATCCGCGTGGGGATTCAGGTAGCCGTAGGTATCGGGAAATCCGGTGGGGATCCATCCCGATTCACCACCGGAGAACACCGCGATGGGTTTGTCCGCATCGATGATGCTGCCGGTGAGCGAGCCGCCGTCTCCAGCGATGAAAGATTTGATGTAATACACCTCGCCTTCGTTCAGCAGAACATCGAAGGGCACGCCGTCGGGACGCCCCGTGGAGGTCATGGCTTTCGGGGTAATGGTGACGCGCGTGTCCGGCTGCGTGGCGAGCACGAGAATGTGCTCCCAGGGATTCTGCCAGTTATAGCCGGCAGTCACGTAGCGCGTACCCAGCGCATGCCTCGGCAGTATCGTCATCGCATCGCTATGGCGATCGCGGAAGTTTCCGGCCAGAAGATGGATGGGTACATCACTCTGCACCCGCACACCATTGCTCCGCACACTTTCCGGATCGATATCGGCGAATGATGGAGGCAATTGCAACAGATGCAGCCCCGCTCCCGAAATGTCCGCCGTGGCCAACGTCACTCCCCTCGCATCGGTGACGGTGACGCGGGCCGCGGTCGGCGCGGAAATGTAGAGGCGCAAATCCATGGAGAAGGAGCCAACCTCATCCGGTAAAAATGCCAGCGGGAAATCCGTCCCTGCCGTGGTCACACGCGTCTCGGTGCACGGTGTGCCCTGTATGCCCGGCAGAAACACCACACCGTCGCATTGCGCCAGCTGACGTCCCTGCTCGAACACGCGTATGGTGTACGGGACCCATTGATCCGTTTCCCTCGATATACCCCGGCACAGCCAGAGTACTGTTGTGCGCGCACCCGCCCGCAGGGGTTCGGGTTGCACCGTGATGGAGGTGGCGGGTCCGAGCAATACCACGCCCGTACCGAGTTGTATCGTGGCCGTCAATCCCGCGAGGGCCCGTTGCCCGCCGTTTCTCAGCAACGCGGAGATGGCCAGCGGATCGGGATCGTAGCCCTGCGCGCCCCCCTGCGGATGCAGGCGAATGGTATCCATACAGCGCAGCTCCACCATGGCGCGCCGAAGAGGTGGCACGTCCAGACGCGCAATACAATCCCGTTCGAGCGTGTCGGGATGCAGCAGGGTGAAATGCAGATCAACCGTGGTCGCCGTGTCCACCGCATCAACATCCACCAACCAGTCGAAGCGGGCCACGGCGCCGGGAGCGAGTGCCGCGCCGAGGGCTTTCTCGTTGCTCTCGCCAGCCGCGAGGCGGCAAGGCGCCACGGCATCGAAACGCACGCGCGGCGCAGGCAAGGGCAGCGTGCCGGTGTTGCGCAATGTGGCGGATACAAGCAGTGGTTGCGGTTCGTAGCGCATCGAATCGTCGCTCACGCGCAACTCGCCTGCCAGACAGTCCAAACGTGCATCCAGTGAAGCAACATATCCGTGATCAACAACGAAGCGCAGCTCTTCACCCGCGGCCAGCGTCCGCTCGTTCCATCGCAGCAACAGGGCGTTGTCGGTGACGCGCGGCAAGGACGGGGTGTATTCCCAGGCTACCGTGCCTAGATAGCCGCCGTACTGCCATTGGCCGAACACCACATCGTCGGGGTCGGGCCCGCCCAGACCGCGCAAACGTCCGCGCAGACGCGTCGGCACGCCCGCCACCACGCCATCGTAGCTCATGGGAATTCCGGCTCCACTGCGCGCGAATTCCGCGCGGGGTTGCGGATCGGGTATCAGCACGTCGACTATATCCGAGTTGCCCAGCATCAGATCCAGCAAATGCAGGCCTCCGACGCGCAAGGGACGCGATCCGAAATTTCGCACCCGCGTTTCGATGCGCACATACACGTAATCGCCGTCGACGGACGGAATGAAATCCAGCGTGATGCCCAGTGAATCCTTCCCGCGATACAGCATACCGCGCACGCGCACACGGTCGGACAACTCCTCCACCTCTCGAATCGGCAGGCGCGTCGTGCCCGCGGGCGCTTCGAGGCGTTGCAGAACATTCGTGGTGTACACCACCCCACTGCTGTCCAAAATAATTCCGACTAGATAGGATTACCGACCCATACAGCCCGATTTGGACGGGTTCGGCCCTTTTTCAAAAACCAGCCCCCCTCGCTCAAATCTGCATGCATAGTTGTTTTTCCTCCGCTGTTGGAGCATGAACAAACGGATTATCCAGCCATTCGAGCAAATCCCGATGGACGAGCAGGTTCAAACGTAGAAACGCGACCAGGTTCGAAAGCGACCACGGCCACGCGGCGCGCTTTTTGAGCCACAGCAGGAGCAGCATCGTGATCAGTGCTGTCCAAATCTGCGTCTTGAGCGCGTTCTCGGTGGTGCCCACGAACGACTTGATCTTCAGCTGCTGCTTGAGGGCTTTGAAAAACACCTCGATTTGCCATCGATCCTTGTAAATACGCACGATCGTCGTCGGTCCGAACTCCAGATGGTTCGTCAGAAAACGATACCGCTCGCCGGTCTTCGGATCTTGCCATTCGACCAGGCGCAGCAGATGCTGTCCAAGAGTCGCCTGCGCCTGCCGGCTTTGAAACTCGATGAGTGCGTCACGGAGGATGCTCCCGCGACTCGGCACGGCACGCTCTTTTCGGACGATCCAGTTCATCCCCTCCTTCAAACGGGTAACGAAGTAATTCCCGCCACCGATCAACAGGCCGAACAGGGCAAAATCGACGTACCCCCGGTCCAGCACCAGGATACTGCCTTCCGGCAGATGCGTGCTCATGGCGACCAGATCCCTGCAGACCCGCGAATCGCCGCCATGGCCGTCGGTGATATGGGCAAAGACCGGGAAGTAGCCATCGTGCTCGAGCAGCAGGTGCACCTTCACCGCCCCCTTGGTCTGCCGGAACTTTGCCCAGGGAAACAGCGACAGACACAGATCCATGACCGTCGCATCCATGCTCAGCAGCTTGTTCTTGAAGCGAAACTTGCGCGGCCCATGCAGGTCGCCTTGAAACCGGCTCAGCAACTGGTAGAAAAGGTCCTGATAGATCTGCCATGGTCGGTGGGTGTTGGCATACGAGAGCGTCGAGCGTTTCGGTGCCGAGGAAAGGCGCAGATGCGAGAGCTTGCCGCCGAGACCCTGCATCCCGTCGATGACCTCCCGCAGAGACGTCAACTTGGCGAACTGCAAAAACATCATGCTGACAAACTGATGCCAGCAGGTGAATCCCTTGGCGTGGCGCTCCCCGTTGTGGGCTGCCACGAGTCTCCGAAAATCCGATGCGGGGACGGCGCTCGTTATGATTTGTGCAAACAGACTGCTACCTTTCATGGTCTTCGTCTCCGATTGGTGGTATCTCGGTTTGTTAGCACTTCCAAGATACGACTGGTCGGAGACACTTTTTTCTGCTCCACGCACGATCAGCTATTCCGTGTTTTGGACAGGTGTGACACCACCCCATCCACACGGACATTGGTGTAGGCGGTCAATCCATCCTTGCCCTGGAACAGCAGTGGCAAATTTCCGGGCGTATCAATGCGATATTGCCCGCTGGAGTGTTCGACGGATACGGAAATCAACCCATTGTCGGCACGGGCGAAGGTGTACCCCTGCCGCTGTGCGACGACGCTGGTACCCGTGAACAGGATGAAGGCCGACAGCAAGCAAACAACGCGTGATGGAAGCATAGGATTGGCGAGAATGTACGGAAAAACGGAAACATACATCCTGAACATCGGAGGATCAATGCGCAATCGGGGAAGATTTTTTCGCATTGTGTTTCGCGGACAAATCGTCTATATTCCGGGCATGCCTGTGAATTCGCGAGCGCACCTTGCGGTGCTTCCATCGCCCGGAAGTGATCAGTCCGCCCTGTAGTCTAGATGACACACTGTGCTGCCACCGCGCCCGGAAATCACTGTTTGCCCGATTCCGACTGTTGTCTCCATTCACCATAGGTAAGAGCGAGGAGGAGTTCGTCATGAACAGCCGCTACCTGTTGTCTCTCGCACTTGTGTGCACGCTCGGCGTCGCGTTCGCCTCGCAGACGCTGGCAGGCCCCGGTACGATGGGCGTCCAAATGTCCGTCGGCACCGCGGCCGACATCACCCGACTTGTCGGCGAGCAGGTGTGCTTCACGCTCACCGCGCGCGACGACAATGGCAATGTGATCCGGAGCTGGGACCAGATCGGTTCCCCCACCACCCTGACCCTGCGCAATTCGCAGGCCAACACCGACTCGAGCACCCGCTCGTGGAATGCCGATCCCGAGGGCTACACCTGGGCCCGCCTTCTGTTCAACGGCAGCGAATTGACCAAAATCACGGACAATGAGTGGTCCATCCCGCACACGGCCTTCGTCAATGGCGAAGCTGTGGTGTGCCTGATCCACACGCGCGCCGACACGGGAGTGTTCGTGGAGGTGTCGCCTCCCGTGCCCTTCCTCAACCAGGTGTCACAGTCCATCACCTTCATCGCCGATGAAATCACCAACTACCTCGTGGATCTCACGTCCGCCGACACGTTGGAGGATGCGGTGTACGTCATGCGTCCCTATGAAATCATCGTGGCGCCGCGCGACCGTTTCATGAACATCAGCGAGAAGGAAATCAAGACGCGCTTCTCGGCGCGCTTCCCGGGCGAATTCGACGCCAGCGACCCCGGCCTGGCCGACATTTTCGCGGGCGACGTGTTCATCCAGGGCTTGACCAATTATCTCATCGCCTCGCGCATTGAACGCATGAAGCCCGTCGAGCCGCAAATCATCATCGCCTTCGCATCGGACGATCAGAACATTCGTGGCGAAACCGATCCGTACGAAATCCGCGAGCATGCGCCGGTGCCTTTCGCGCTGCTCACTCCTACGGATCACGCCGTTCTGAATCTGGACTCGTCGGCCACGCAGGAGACCTTCACCTGGGAGCGCCCCACGCCGCAGGATCCGTACACCGACATTCAGGTGTCGCGTTTCAATCCCGCCGTGTTCTCCGATGCGGTGCAATACACCTGGGTGATTGTCGACAGCGTGAGTCTCACGCGCGCCACGCGCATTCTCTCCAACAACGGCGGGCGCGACGCATCGATCACTCTCAATCACGGACAGCTCTGGGGGATTCTGCAAACCATCTCCGGACTGCCTTCCACCAGACAACAGCAATGCCTCTGGTATGTGGAAGCCAGCGATGGTTTGTACACCACGCGCAGCTCACCCCTGCCCGGACATTACCTGTCGCTGATCGCCGACGGCATCACGTCTAACAAACCCATCGCGCAGCCGACAGCGGTGGCGCTGGAGCAGAACTACCCCAATCCGTTCAATCCCTCCACGTCCATCACCTTCACCACCACGCGCAGTGGCTGGGTGCGGCTGCGGGTATTCGATTTGCTGGGCAAGGACGTGGCCACGTTGGTCAATCGCAATCTCGACGCGGGCGTGCACAATGTGACCTTCGACGCGCGTGGATTGCGCTCGGGTGTTTACATGTATCAGCTCGAGGCGGAAGGACGCACCATGGCGCGCCGCATGCTGCTGAGCAAATAACGCACGAACAGCTCCATTTTTTCCACGGATCGCCGGGCTCGGGCCGGCGATCCGTGTTCGTTGATACCCCGGTCTTTCATCTTTCCTCGCCAGAGCCGGAGAACTGAACTTGATTCAAGTGGCGTGATCATTTTTCGGGACGGATTCGAGAGAAGTGTTCATGCGAGAACGCGAAAGTTACGTGCTTGCGTGAGCGGCGGGAGTACGGATTTACTCCTCACGGCCGCGAAGCTTTACTCCTCCACTCCTCACCCTTTACCACGCACACAGCGATGGTGCAGGCCGCGAGACTAGTTCATGAGCTGAATAGCGACACCGATTCGCCCACCGCGCCCGCATCTTTTCGACCGTGGCATCGTAGTTGGAACATTGTACCCGCGCGTCCGTCTAAACACCCGTCGAGAGAAACGTGGAAGGCATGACACCCACAGTTGCGGAAACAGCCCTGCCTCGCTTACAACAGGATCTCGGAGATGACATTCTCGTCACACGCGTGCAATCCGGCGACGAGAACGCATTCCGTTTGCTGGTGGACCGGCACGGGGAACGTGTGCGCAATTTGATACACAGCGTATTCCACGCTCCCGATCTGGTCGACGATCTCGCGCAGGAGGTGTTTCTCAAGGCCTGGCGCGCATTGCCCACGTTCCGTTTCGATGCTTCGTTCTACACCTGGCTGTACCGCATCACCATCAATCATTGCCGTGATGAGATGCGGAAACGCTCGCTGCGATCAATGTTTTCCCTGCAACGCCTGCTCGACAATGGCGACAAGGAAGTGTTGAAAACGCTGCGCGTGGAGCCCACGGATGGCGAACTGCGTGAAGTGATACAACGCGGTCTGAGAAAGTTACCCGAGCGCTACCGCATTCCTGTGGTGCTCAAGGACATGGAGGGCTGTTCGTACGAGGAGATCGCCGACATCATGCGTTGTGAAATCGGCACAGTGAAAAGCAGACTTTCGCGCGGACGCGCGATGCTGCGCGAACATCTCGCACCCTATATTGAGAACGACTGACATGGGCAACAGACGGCATACCGACATCGAGCTTCGCCTGTCGCTCTACCTGGATGGAGCGCTGGACGAAGTTCAAACCGAGGAACTCGAGAAGCAATTGCGAGCCGACGCGGCATTGCGTCGCCAGCTCGATGGACTGCGCCGCACGCGCGATATGCTCGCCTCCGCCGAGGACATTCCCCCCTCGCCGTTTTTCGCCGAGCGCACCTTCAATGCCATACGCCAGCACGCCGATGTCGAACAGGCACATCACGCCATCCATGGCCGCTCGCTTCCGGCCGCTGCCGGTGTGTTCGTGGCATTGCTCATCGCCGTGTCGGCGCTCACCTGGTGGCAAGGCGGCAGCAGCATTGTCCGGTATTTCAGCAGCACGGGCGAGCAGGTGCAGCAGGTGTACGAGGACGCGATTCTGAAGGGATGGATCATGCCGCTGTTCCGTCGCACCGATCAGGATCAGATGCTGGAATTCGCGATGTTCGGCACCTTGCCGCTGGACGGCGAGGCGGGCACCGTGTTGCGTGTGGATCCCGCGAGTACCGAAGGGTACCGCGTCGAGTTGGTGGGCGGACAAACGCCACGGCTGCCGCGTCCCACCGTGCGCGATCTCTATGCCCAATTACGCCCAACGGAAACACAGCGCCGCACGCTCGACACGCTGTTCGCAGCCGCGCAAAAGCGCATCGAGGCGGCTGTGCTTCTGGACAAGCGTCAACGCCTCGCCATCGATCCATCGCTGCCACACTTCCAGCACATGCTGCTGAGCGGTATCGCCGCGAATCTCACCGACGAGCAACGGGAACGCCTCGGGGGCTTTCTGTCCGTGAACAATGCCGCCTACACCTTTCGCGCTCAGGCCGCAGAAGCCGCGCTGTCGAGCACGCCCTCGGCTGTGCTCGCGAGTCTGCGCGAATTGCCGCCGCCGGAGGAATACGTGCTCTTCACCTCCGACAGTATCGCGTTCACGCGCATGCGCGTGGACACCGACAGTCTGCGCCGATTGATGTTCCGCGTGGAGCACCGCCTTCAGAACATCGACATTCCGGTGGAGCACGCCATTCGCCGCGCGGCCGAAGCCGTGGTGGTGTCGCGCCGCAGTCCGGACGCACCATCACGCATTCGCGTCAGCGTACCCGCCGCGCCGGAAGCGCCCGACGCTCCCACGATGATCGCGATCACCATCGACGAAAAGGAACTGAAGCTGGAGCAGCAGTTCATCGAGCAGGAGATGCGGGTAATGATGCGTAGTCTGACTCCCACGCGCCCCGGACGCCCGCAGCGGCACAGTATCGTTGTGGGTACGCCGCAACCTGCACCGTTTCCACCGCAGGTGCGCGTGCGTGTGGATCGTCGCGGGCATCATTCCGTCACTGTGGACATCGATACCGTGTTGCACGATGTCATGCGCGGTCTGGAGGAACGCGGCATACCCCTGCCGCCGCATATCGAAATTTGGGACGACGAAGCAGCCGATTCCTCCGCACGCTTCGAATTGCAGGAATATTTTCACAGTGCCGATAGCAGCGCCCGGCAATGGGAGTGGCAAAGCAAGGAACTGCAACAACGCTTGCTCGAAATGGAACGGCAGTTCCAACCTCCCCCACCTCCCAAGCGCAAGCTGCCGCCACCCGAAAAGATTTAGCCGGTGAGCGGGAGACGGTCGCTGAGCCTCGTCGCATACCCATCCTACCGTCCGAGCCAGTCCCGATACTGGCCCGATGTGGAATATTTTTTGCGATTCTTTGGGCATTTAATTTTTTCATGGATGTGGAGAATATGATGATTGCTCACTTCATGGATATCAGCTCGTCAGGGTCGAGATTTATCACCAGGAATCTCGTATATCCTACGAGAGAAAAATGAGGGGTCCGTTTTCCGCAACGGACCCCTGAAATTTCCTGAGCGGATTGGGTGTATTTTATTTCACCACTGTCAATTGGCGCGTCAAGAGCGTGCTTCCTGTCGCAAGACGGTAGAAATATGATCCACCTGGCAGATTCGATGCATCGAAGACAACTGTGTGCGCACCTGCGGTACGTACCTCATCGACGAGGGATGCGACCAACCTCCCGAGGACATCGTGGACAGTCAGTATCACTCTGGATTGTTCGGGGATGGAGTAGACAATTGTTGTGGAAGGATTGAACGGATTGGGATAATTCTGTTCGAGAACAACACGGTCGGGCGTGAATCCCGGCGATGATTCCTCGGTATATCTACTCCAATCTTTCGGGAAATTTGCACTGTTGAGTGGAACCACAGACCAGATATCCTGAGCGTGCAGCACAACTGTGGAGTCGTTGCCACTCAACGCAAGGCGTAAATACACCGCATGCCCGGCATATGCGGCAAGGTTGATGTTCATGTCCGCAACGCGTTTCCCATTCTGTACGGAGTTCGGGATAAGCGTGCCAATGATGCCAAGTAGTGCATCGGAACCAGCGTCACGAATCTCCAGTCCCAATTGCATTGAGGATGGTATTTGGTTTAAACCATTTTTTGTATCCGTAACCAAGTATTTCAGTCGCGTTCCGGCTGATACGTTGAAAGGTGCGGTACGAAAATCGTTCTCGACTGATATATCGACTCCGACAATCGCACTATCTACACCTCGATGCCACGTGACGGGAGTCTCGAGTGTGCCCGTGGCGGTACGGATATTGGCCAGGCCGAATGTTGCGATAGTCGTATCTATCCGCATCGAGAGTTCACGCGATCGATACCAATTAATCGACTGCGATTTATTCAACCCGTCATACCGGTTATCGATCATGTTCATTGCCGTGCCGGACAATCCGGTGAAAATCGAGAGGTTTCCTCCCGCAGGCGGACGCGTAACGACGCTTGGATGCAGTGCATCCGGGCCCTGTATTTCGACCGGATAATCGATCAGATTACCGTACGAATCGAATGCCGGCTGCATCGCCCACACCTGCCGAGTTGTTGGCACGCCGGACACAAAATTGTCCGTGTAATTGTACGCGATTCGGAAATGCTCGAAACCGGACCATATCGCTTGTTCGTTGAGCATGCTGATCGATGGTGCCCATAATCTGCCGACTTCGTTTGCGATGATGAAGGTTTGAACATGCCACCATACGCCGCTGGGGCGCCTGAACGTGAGCCCGACGCCGTAAGGCGCAGATGCTCCGGTTTCACAAGCGATTGCTGCATTGACGTTCCCACCTGAAAAATCCTTGCAATACGAAATCGTGGGAGCGCCGACTGCGGGCCGGTTTCCAAGTGGGACCATCTCTTCCGTCGCGAACCAGAGAATGGAGTAGGTGTAGGACTTCGGATCATACTCAATGTGACCACGCCGGTACCACACGACTGTACCTTTTCTCCAGACCAGATCGAAATCCAACGCGTTGTGTGCGACAATGGATGGGGATGTAGGCACGTCATCGTCAGGTCCAAGTGGAAGAGAAACCACATCTCCCCTCGAATGATAAATCCCGTCCTTGAATAGAGCCCAAGCAATCAGCACCGCATCGGCCTCATAGGCGACATACACGAAGGAAGAACCATTGTAACTGATCCGCGTGATCACAGGTGTGAATCCATCCCTCGGCGTATAGAGATTCGAACAATCGTACTCCACCTTTGCCGACGGGTTCGACGGATGAAACTTCACGAGATGAATCTCCGAATTCTCGCTCCAGGTTACCCAAACACTGTCACCGTCGGCAAAAATCGAGGGTTTCTCCACCTCGGTCGAAGCTAAACTCGATAAGCGGAATTCCTCAGACCAGTTTTGGCCCTGGTTTGTGGAATTGCAGTAGAAGATTTGGCCACAGCTCTCGTACACCTGGTGATGCATTGCGGGCGAACTGTTCACGAAGGCGATCTTCCGCTGATTGTTGCTGGACGTCCCACTCTCGGACACCTGATCGCTGACAGTATGCGTCGAGGTGAGATGCTTCTGAAATACGGGTGTCAGTGTGGAGTACTGTTGGACATTCACCATCATGTTCGCGGAGAGATGCCGGTTGCCATTGTTGTCACGCCAATAGAGAAACAGATCTCCGCTGTTCACCGGCTCAACTTCTACATAGGGTGAAGGTTCAAATTCTGGCGCGACATCGGAGCTGTACGGAGTCGGGACGTGAGTATTAAAAACGTTGTAAATGCAGGGAGCCGGAGAACCGTCGCAATACTCTCCCGCAGTCAATGTGTAGGGATATACGTCGGAATACCATGCCTTCGCGATTTTGGCGTGATCATCAATCACGATAGCATAATCGAACTCAGCCTCGTACTCAGTTAGCTCATCGTCTGGCTGCCACCGCCAGAATTTCTTTCTCGTCGACCCAATCTGTTGATATGCGTCTGCCTGAACAGTCGGATATATTGGAACATTTGGGTATGGTGGAATCTCCCAGGAAACAGTCCATCCTGAAGCTTTCTGTACCATCGCTCCAGGTGTGACGCGGGGAGACCACATATTCGACCAGAGCCAACCATTGGTGCTTGCGTGGAACGGATTCCCGTCGTCGAAGTTCGTCCGTACCCGTTGCCATTTTCTCGTCGGCAAACCATGACAAGCAAGGTACATGTTCCTGAACACCTGTGCCTCCTCACCATCGATCTCTCTGTCGCTACCGTGATAACTCCCGCTCAGCACCCCTACTCCTCCTTCACCGTCCATTCCGAAGGCGTGCGCCAGTTCATGAAGCAGTACCGTTCGAATGTCGATATTGTAGTACGGAAAGTTCTCTTGACTCAGATCACGCATGTACACCTCATCCACAGCATCGCGGTAGACAAGTTGGGCTGACCAGTTCAACGTGATAACCACTTCGAAGTTGGAATTGGTGCAATTCGTTGGTATCGGATCGGTGATGGCGATTGTTTGGTTGGGAAGCCCCTGGAGATTCCCTGCCATGATCTTGATCGTCTTGCTGCCGTACCCAGGGATGACTGATAGATTCAAGCCGCAGGCATACACCCAGTCGTCGGCAATGCTGTTCATGATGTCTTCGATTTCCTGCTGAACATTGGCCGTGCTCGGCTCGAAATTCAGCGCGTTGACGGACCCGTCAACATACCAGTGAATGGTGCTCCCGGGCGCCCATTGAGAATAGATGGGTACGCTGAGTACCGCCAGAAGCGCAAGGATGAGCACACAGCTCCGCACGCCGATTGATGCTGTCATCGGTTCCTCCGATTAATAATGCTGGAAAATGGTATATTCAGGCCGTCGCGTTGAGCGTTCTATTTCCCATGCGCGACGACTCCGTAATCCACAGCATCATCGTCCGGGTTTCCCACGATAAAAACCCTGTTCCCGTCCGACCACCCGGTTATCCACGTCGTACTCTTACTCACATCCGGGATGCGGAAAAACACATTGGCTCTCCAGACCCCATCAACACAGCGTGCGACATTGTTGAACGTGCCGACCGCCCAGATGTCCCTGTCCGACGCACCGAAAACGTGATTCGCGGAGATAAGCGTCCGGTGAATCGGCGTCCACACACCTTGATCGCGTCGATAGATCTGATCACCGCCCGAATAGAGCTTGCCTTCCGGACTGCGCCAGAACGACGACATCCCTCCGCCGGTACCCAAGTCACTTCCGGATTTGATATCAGTAATATGCCATTCATTCCCGTTTTGCAGTTTAAGCTGTACCTTGGTGGTTCCACCTTGATCGTAACGAAGAGACACAACCGCGAACACTTCATCACGCAGGGCGGCGATCCAGTTCACGGCTATTCGTTCGCTGCTGCGCCCTGCGAGCGCTTCGATCCGTTGCATGGGTAAAGCGATTTTGCGAACATCCGCACCGTCGTAGTGGTAAATCCATGGCCCGTGACTGCCGAACCAGATATCATCATCCGCCACAACATCGAGGCAGGTGATCATCGGTTCGTAATAGAGGTTGATTTCTTTGAATTGCTTTCCGTCGTAAGACGCCAGGAAACCATATTCGAGTTTGACCGGATGGGGCAGTGAATCCCGTAACCGCGCTCCCGCCAGCCAGACACGATTTCCTTCCGCACCGTCGAGGTTCCCTATCAAGCTTACAGTTCCATCAAGCGGTCCACCATACTTTTTATTCAATTCGATAGGTGTCCAGACACTGTCGGAGTACTTCCAAAGCATTTCACGCCAGCCGCCATTCCCCGTCGAGGAGACATATACAGACCCGTCGCTTGTACCGTAAGCGTCCGTCATGACAAACATCGACGCTCCGTGTGGTCTTAGTGTATCCAGACGCCACGTGAAGCTGGCCTTGACCGGGGGCGGCGGCTCCGGTCCCTCCGGTTGTGAACAGGAAAACAGCAAGGTGGCAATGACGAGCCCGAACAACCTGGCATTCATAAGCACTCCATCTCCTTTTTGTGATCGCCTGATTACATGTGGCGGACACCTGTCGACAATCAGCGCAAGGCCGTGTGCGGCGATGTCCCTCATTTGGCAGGATCGGCAGCAGTTGGTCCGCTTATCCGTAATTTCGCGTTGAGGTGAACGTACGATGAGGAAAAGTAAGATGCAAGATCTGCTGGGTGTCGGGGATCGTGTGGGGGGAATGTGGTTTTGAGGGGGGGTTGGGGGGGGTGGCTGCGGGGGGGAATGTGTTGGTGCGCTCAAGTAGGGGCGAACACGTTGGTGGGAATGTGGTTTTTTTGGGGTGGTTTGTGGCGAACACGTTGGTGGGAATGTGGTTTTTTCGCGGTGGTTGTGGCGAATGCGGGGGGGAATGTGTTGGTGCGCTCAAGTAGGGGCGAACACGTAGGTTCGCCCCTACTTGTGCGCATTGTGCGGGTGGGGTACATTTCGGGTATGCGGATTTGTGTGGTGATATTGGTGGTGATGCTGGGGTTGCCGGGTTGTGCGGATGATCCGGTGGCGGATGTGCCGGGGACGCCGCGGATTGTTGCGCTCACGGCTGTTGCCGGGGTGGATTCGGTGGTGACGATGGAGTATCTGCTTCCGACACGAGATGGCGCATCGGAACCGGTGGTGCTGGATATTGATTGGGGCGACGGATTGGGCGTGGAGCGACGCGACACGGAAAGTGGATTTCGTTTTTCGGCGACGCACAGCTATTTCGATGCGGGTGTGTACGAGGTGCGCATTCGTGCGACGGGAAGCAATGGACGCATCTCGGCATGGTCCGAAGCGGCCGTCGTGCGCATCGAGGGTGCGTCGCGCGCTTCACGCGGCGATTGGTGGATGTTCATGCGCGACGCCAGGCACAGCGGCGCGAGTTCGCTCGCCGGACCCGAGCGTCCGCAATTGCTGTTCTCCCTTCTGCTGCCGTCGCCCGTGTTTTCCACTCCGGTGTTCAATCTGGATGGAACGGCGCATTTCGGCTGCGACGATCATGCCCTGCGCGCGCTGTATCCGGATGGACGTTTGAAATGGCGCTATGTGCCGGGCACGGGACGGCTACGCGGGGCACCAGCACTCGATGAGCAGGGCACGATGTATTTCGGCAGCACCTCGGCAAACGTGTATGCTGTGGATCGCAGTGGACGCCGTATGTGGAACTACTCCACCAGCGCACCCATCACCCATTCCAGTCCGGTGATCACGCCCTCGGGCCTGATCGTCATCGGCAGCGACGACGGCATGGTGTATGCCCTCGATGCGGAAGGCCGACTACGCTGGAGCGTGAATACCTCCTTCCCCATCCTTGGCTCCCCCGCCTGCGGTAATGACGGCACGGTGTATGTTGCGGATGCACAAGGCATACTCACCGCCATTGCCGAATCCGGTACCGTGCGATGGACGTTCGCCACCGGCTTTGCCAGCGCGTGCAGTCCGTCGATACGGACGGACGGTTCCATCGTGCTGGGCAATGATGCCGGTCGGCTGCACTGCCTCGAGAGCAATGGCAGGCTGCGCTGGCGGCGTGATTTCGAGCAACCCATCCGCGACGGCATAGCCGTGTTGCCCGACGGCCGCATGATGTTTCTCGGATATGGAGGTCGCCTGTATTGCGCCGCTTCCGACGGCCTGGAACAATGGCATGTGGACATCGCCAACAGCGCGGAAGGATTGCTGCCCGCGGTGGATGTGTATGGCAATGTCTATGTCGGGACGCCCGAGGGAGCAGTGCTGGCGCTCGATGATGACGGCCGTGAGAAGTGGCGATTCCAGAGCAACGAACGTGGCGCCATTCGCATCAGTATCGGACAGAATGGGGGGTTGTACTGTGTGAGCGCGAGTGGCGCGGTGTTTGTGTTGGGCGAGCGGTGACGCATCGCTGCGTCTTCAGCGGAGCATGAGTTTGTAGTAGCGCTTCCCCTCTTCCTGCCGCATGAAATCGATGGTATGTTTGAAGCCGACGTCGATACTCAGGAAAAATGCCAGTCGGTGCAGCAGCGCGTGCAGGGCTTCGTCCTCGGTGTGTCCCCAACTTTCGCATTCACGGATGGAAGGAACATAGGCGTCCACGCCTGTGGCTGCCGCCTCGATCACAATGGTGAATTGCCGCATAGTGTCAGTCGCGCTCGAGTATGTAGCGTGAAATGACGAGGCGTTGAATTTCGGAAGTGCCCTCGCCGATTTGCAGGAGACGCTGGTCGCGATAGAAGCGCTCGATCTCGTATTCCTTCATCAAGCCGTAACCGCCATGAATTTGCACCGCCTCGTCGGCCACCTCGCGGGCGATTTCGGAGCAGTACAGCTTGGCCATGGCGGATTCCTTGGCAAAAGGACGGCCGTTTTGCCGCAGCCAGCAGGCCTTGTACAGCAGATTGCGCGCGAGTTCGATTTTCAATGCCATGTCCGCGAGTTTGAAGGCAATGGCCTGAAACGCGGCGATGGGTTTGCCGAACTGCCGTCGCTGTTTCGCATGCGACAGTGCCAATTCGTAGGCGCCCTGCGCGCAGCCCAGACCCATGGCGGCGATGGACAGTCGGCCATCGTCCAGCGTACGGAGCATGATTTTCGATCCCTCGCCGCGGGCTCCGAGCAGTTGCTCTTCCGGCACCGTGCAATCGTCGAAATACAGCTCGGAGGTGTTGGACGCGCGCCACATCATCTTTTCCTTCATTGTGCGCGCGGTGAATCCCGCTGTACCCCGAGGCACGATGATTGTGGAAAATTCCTTGCGGCCATCCTCCAGCACATCCGACACCGCTTGCACCGTGGCGCCCAGCGTGATATCGGTGGAACCGTTGGTGATGAAGATTTTCGAGCCGTTGATGACCCAGTGGCCGTCCTGAAGACGGGCCGTGGTTTTACTTCCGCGTGAATCCGAACCCGCGTCGGGTTCGGTGAGGCCGAACGCCCAGAGCGCTTCGCCGGTACACAGCGGCGGAATGAGATCGCGCTTTTGCGACTCGCTGCCGAAATAATACAGCGGACCGATGCCCAGGGAATTGTGCGCCGCCACCGTAGCCGCCTGCGAGCCGTCGATGCGGGCGATTTCCTCCACGGCGATGATGTAGGAGAGGTAGTCCATGCCCTGGCCGCCGTATTCCTCGGACACCACCACGCCGAACAGACCAAGTTCGCCCATGCGCCGCGTCAGGTCGTAGGAAAACTCCTCCGCATCGTCCAGAGCTTTGGCGCGCGGCCGGATTTCCTGCTCCGCGAAGTCGCGCACCGTGCGACGCAGCATCGTATGCTCTTCACGCTCGTACATGCTTCCTCCATGCTATGGGCCACGAATCGCAGCGCTTTCGCCCCGTTCCGGCTTCCCGCCGCGCAACACCCGAATGTTGATCCAGAAACTCCTTGAATATACATCCCTCGATTGTTGCAGCAAATACAGAGGAAGGAGTAAAGAGTGAAGAGTAAAGGGTGGACGAAATCACGTGGGTCAAACACGAAAGACGTGTAACGCAAAGCCGTAGAGATGGTAACGCAATGGCGCCAGGATGCAAAGGACGCAAGGTTTCGGTGTTCCTTTGACAGCCAGCATGGGATTGCCATTCTCGCGGCTCGTTGCTGGTATCGCTGTGGACTTCCACGATCCATCTGTGATAATCTGCGTGAAATCTGTGCAATCTGTGGTTTTGGGCCTTGTGAACCGCGGCACACCTTCCTTCACCGGATATAGTCTGCTGACTGCTGCTTCGCGAGTTGTACTACCATGAAAATCTATCATCAAGCAATCAATTTTCATGGTACTTCACTCCACGGGACCGGTGTCGAAAATGACCTCACCACCACGCCGATCCACCTCCTTGCCCTGGCGCAGTCGTTCCGAGGCGCGCAGTTCGTGTCCGATGCGCTCGAAACGATACAGCACCGTGCCGTTGTCGTCGATGGAGCTGTGGCCGGCATAGTCGGCCACAAGACGGGAGACGATGCGCGCCAGCTCATCGAGCGTCATCGCCCTCTCGCCTCCGCTGTTGATCTCGCGCAGCATTGCGTCGAGCGACAGGGCCTCGCCTTCATGGTCGAAGAGCACGCGCAGGACGCGACGGCGCAGATTGCGCTGCCGACGCGCGGCCTCGCGCCTGCCTACTCCGATGGAACGCAGCAGTGGAACAGCGAAAAAAATCAGCGAGAACACGAAGGGCAGCACTCCCAGCAGCAATTGCACCACGCCCTCGCCGACGAACACACCCGCCTGCATGCCGATGCGCACACCAACGACGGGTGAGAACAGCATTACGGAGGAAAAAAGGAGATTGAACGCATTCATGCCGATAATCGCGGCATTGCGACCGGACGTGTTGCCCGTGACTTCGTACGGTGCCTCGTACTCGTTCCAATACAACTCGATGCTGCCACCTTCCATCGCGGCATCACCCGATACCAGCATGCGATCGAAACTGCCCACGAGAACGCCGTCGTCGGTGATGTCGGCCTGCCCCTTGAAGCGCGACAGGTACTCGGCCATTTTCTCCGAAGCTTCGTCGTAGGTGAGGCCGGCCAGCGCCACCATTTCGGTGAGCGTGAGAATGCCCTTGCGTTTGCGCAGATACGCGGCCACTTCCTTCTCGTTGCCGAGCGGATCGAAACCGGGACGTGGCGGACCGAACACGAAATCGTACACCGATTGCACAAGGCGCTTGCGGGGTTCGAGACGCGCGGCATCCTTGCGCATCCGTTGCTGATAGGTTTTGTGGCGGTACCCGGCGCCGTCGGTGGCGTACACGATGGCCATGTTGCGTGAACCGAAGAAAAACAGATCGGCGAACAGATCACCGATCCACCCCAGTTTGATCCCCTTCTTGCTGTCCTTGTTCGCGAACAGCAACACGAGCAGCATGATCACGAACAGCGTGAAGTATACCACGAGCATTACCGTGATCCAGATCTTGAATCCCACGGTGAAGGCCTTCCAGAGCAGGGCCCGCAGGTCGGCGAGACGCTCGGCGAAGGATTTCTCGCCGCGTCGTCGCAGGGATGTGCCGAAATCGTAGAGGATTTCGCCCGATTCCGTCACCTGCAAGCGGCAGATGTAGGTGTTCATCAGGGATTCCAGAGCCTCCTGCACGCTGTCGAGCGGCAGCCCTGTGGCCGCGGCGGCATCGGAGGGTGTGAGTTTGCCTCGCGCGCCGGCGAGACGTCCGCGCAGCAGGCGGGTACTTTCTTCCGGGGTGATGGTGTTCTTCATGTGCATTGATGCTTGTGATGGGGAAAAGTACGAAAAGCGCGGCGTTTTGTAGAATGCCCGCTTGTCGGCATATTCGGGGCATGGTACAACGCGTACGCATGCTGCTCCGTCGACCGTCCGTGCTTCTCGCGGCGCTTCTGCTGCTGGTGGTGCTGCCGGCACTGCTCGTCACGGCCTTCGAACTCAACCGCATGTCGCGGGGCGAGCGCGAGTTGCACGCGCTGTACACCCGTCAGCTCGACGCCGTGCTGTTCTCCGTCAATCAGCACGCCTGGGATGTGGCGAACAGCTGGATGCGTCGCCTCGGGAGCATCGACGCGCGCGGCGCCGGCACGACGGACGCATTGAACGACTTTCGCGCGGGCCGCCGCGCCGTGCTTTACGCGGCGGTACTCTCCGCCGATCTCCGTCCCCTCGCCGCCACCACATCCTCGGACGCCACACCGATGGCAGTCCTGTTCGACAGTCTCCGCGCGCGGCCCGAACGCCTGGAACAACTGCGGGCTTACGCGGCACTGGATTACCTCCGCATCGAAACACTCGCGCTGCCGCGCGCAGGCCACGCCCCCGCGCTGGCGTTGCTGGGCTCCGCGACACACGGCGAACAGGGCGCCATACTCGTGTGCCTGATCGACCCGGGAGAATTCATTCGCGAACAACTCACGCCCAAGTTCCGCGAACTGGAAGGACAGGACTTCATCCTCTCCGCACGCGAGCGACGAGGAGGCCGCATCGTTGCGAGTTCCGCTCCGGCGCAGGCCGCAGGCACGGCGCATTGGAAACCGCTGTGGCTGCTGCCGGAACATGATATCGGCATCCGCTTGCGTGGTTCCGACATCGGCGAACGTTCGCCCGACCGCTTGCTCTGGTTTGGCGTGCTGCTCGGTGTCGTGGATCTGTTGCTCATCGCCGGCGTGCTGTTCGTGTACGTGGGCATGCGTCGCGAGATGCGCCTGGCCGCGATGAAAACGGATTTCGTGTCGAATGTGTCGCATGAATTGAAAACCCCGCTGGCGCTGATCCGCATGTTCGCCGAAACGCTGGAGATGGATCGCGTACCGGACGAAGCCCGTCGTCGTGAATACTACGGCATCATCGTGCAGGAAAGCGAGCGACTCTCGCGGCTGATCAACAACATTCTCACCTTCTCGCGCATGGAAGCGGGCAAAAAGGAGTACCGTCTCCGCGACACCGACATCAACAGCATCGTCGAGCGCGTCATGGGCATGTACGCGTTTCACCTCGAGCATCGGGGCTTCGCCTGCACGTTCGAGGCGGCGCCGGATCCGCCATCCACACGCGCAGACGAGGAAGCCGTGGCCGAGGCCGTGATCAATCTGCTGGACAATGCGATGAAGTACAGCGCCGAACGCAAGCGTGTGGATGTGCGCACCCATGTCGACGGGGGCTACGTGTGCGTGGCCGTGCGCGACGAAGGCATAGGCATTCCACCGGCGGAACAGCGGCGTATCTTTGAAAAATTCTACCGCGTATCACAGGGTCTCAGCGGCAGCGCCAAGGGCAGCGGCCTGGGGCTCGCCCTGGTCGAGCATATCATGCGCGCGCACGGCGGCGAGGTGCGCGTGGACAGCACACCAGGCGTGGGAAGCTGCTTCACGCTGTGCTTCCCCATTTCCCACACACATGCCGACACGGAGGAACGGGCGCATGGCGCACATACTGGTGATCGATGACGAAGCGGACATGCGCCGCGGACTCGCGGACAATCTGCGTTTCGAGGGCCACAGTGTCAGCGAAGCGGGCGACGGCGAGCAGGGACTTGCGCTGATACTGGCCGAGCGTGCCGACATGATCATACTCGATGTGATGATGCCGGGTGTGAACGGCTTCGACGTGTGTCGACGTGCGCGTGAACGCGGCATACGCACACCCATCATGATGCTCACCGCCAAGGGCGAGGAAATCGACCGCGTGCTCGGTCTCGAATTGGGTGCGGACGATTATCTGACCAAGCCGTTCAGTGTGCGCGAATTATTGGCCCGGGTGAAAGCCATACTGCGGCGCAGCGCCGAAAGCGCGGCCACCACGTCACCGCGTACCATTACCATCGGCGCATTGACCGTGGACTTCGAGCGCTACACGGCACATGATGCCTCGGGCGAGGTGGCCATGACGCATCGCGAATTCGAGGTGCTGCGCTATCTCTGGGAGCATCGCAACGGCACGGTGCAGCGCGATGATCTGCTGGTCAATGTCTGGGGATACGACGAGAGTATTTCCACACGGACCATCGACAATTTCATTCTCAAGCTGCGGCAAAAAATCGAAACAGATCCCGCGCATCCCCGCATCATACTCACCGTACACGGCATGGGCTATAAATTGCTCGCTCGTGACAATTCGTGACAGTTTTCCACAGAACGACAACACAAGTCCGGCGAGCCTTGCGTATGTTTTCCGTTATGAAGCGTTTCGTTCACATCCTCGCACTCGTACTTCCCGCTCTGCAACTGTTCGGCATGCTCACGCCGGTGCGGGCGCAGGACTGGGAGCGTGTGACGGATTTGCGCGGACAGTGGAAATTCATGCTCGGCGACGATGCCGCCTGGAGCGAAGCGCGCTTCGACGACGCAGGTTGGGGACGCATATTCGTCCCCTCTTCCTGGGAAGATGAAGGGTATCCCGGCTACGACGGCTTCGCATGGTATCGCACGACGTTCACCGTGCCGGCGGGCATGAACTTTCAGCCGCTGTATCTGCGCCTGGGTTACATCGACGATGTGGACGAGGTGTATGTGAACGGACGCATGGTGGGCTTCCGCGGCTCCATGCCACCGTATTACATCACCGCCTATCATGAAGAGCGCGTGTATCCCCTGCCCTACGAATACGTGAATTTCTCCGGGGAAAATGTCATCGCCGTTCGCGTGTACGATCAGGAGTTATCCGGTGGCATACTGCGTGGAGATGCGATCGGCGTGTTCCGTTCGCTGCGCTACACCGTGCCCGATCAATCGTTGCGCGGTCTGTGGAAGCTGCGCAGCGGCGACGACCCCCGATGGAGCGAGCCGCGCTACGATGACAGCGCCTGGAGCAATGCCTTCGTGCCCGCGTATTGGGAAACGCAAGGCCTGTACGGCTACGATGGTCTCGGATGGTATCGCACCCGCTTCCGGCTCGATGCCGCGTTGCGTGGACAGACGCTCGTCCTTTGCCTCGGGCGCATCGACGACGCCGACGAGGTGTGGCTCAACGGTCGGCGCATCGGCGGCACGGGGCGCATCCGCGGACGCGGCGGGAATTATTTCGGAGATGATTCCTACAAGCTGCTCCGCTACTACTCCGTGCCCGAGGGCCTTTTGCGCGAGAGCGGCGACAATGTCATTGCCGTGCGCGTGGCCGACGGTTTTCTGCACGGAGGCATGTACGAAGGTCCCGTGGGGCTGTACCGCGAGCAACGTGTGCGGCGTGCCATGCGCGAGGAGCGGAAGCGCGAGGAGCGCAATCCGCTGGAGCGTCTGCTCGATGCGGTATTCGACCGCTGAACGCATGCGGGAACCTGGAAATTCAGGACACTTCCTTCCCTTTTCCCCACCACTGCTGCAAGGCGATGCCGCCCACGATAAGCGCGAGTCCTATCACGGTGGCGGGCAGAATGCTTTCCTCGAGCACGAGGGCAATGACCAGCAGCGAAAGAAATGGCGAAAGGAAGACCAGCGATCCCACCGAGCTGGCATTGCGCGCGTGCCGCAGCGCCGCCTGCCAGAGTAAAAATGTGAGTCCCATTTCAAACACCCCGACATAGACGGCACCAGCCAGGCCTCTCATGCCGACAGGCGTCCATGCGCCCAGCACGGTGGCCGCAACCACACTGTAGAGCGACCCGAAAAAGAAATTCAGCGCGAGTCGCGTGGTGGGGTGTGCCGTGCTGCGCATGTTCAGTATCCAGTACGATGCCCAGATCAGCGATGAACCCAGAGCCAAGGCGATGCCGAAGCCGTTGCCGCTTTCGAGTGAGGTGAAATTGCCGCGCGTGGAGATGACGACCACCCCCAGCAGACTGAGCAGCATGGCCACCAAGTCCTTGGCCCGGAGGCGTTGCTTGAGAAACAACGCCGCCATGATGGACAGCACGATGGGCCAGGTGTAGTTCAACGGCTGCGCCTGTTGCGCGGGCAGCACATCATACGCCGTGAACAGCACGAGATAGTAGGCGAAGGGATTGAGGAAGCCCATCAGCGCCGACGCGGCAATATCTTTCGCGCGCAGCGCCGCGAATCTGCGGATCGGCCGCGGCAGCAGGGCCAGCAACAACACCAGCAGCGACGCCAGCGAGGAATACAACACGAGTTGCATCACCCCCACCTCGCCGAGTGTGAGCTTGAACGCCGTGGCTACCGTCGACCAGCAGAGCACCGACGCCAGCGCGAAAAGAATTGCCCGTGATTGTTGCTTCAAAGTGCATCGCCTCCAGTACGCGCGGAATATAGTCACGAAGCGCGAAAGAATGGAAAATCAGCTTCGGATGTTTATGCCGCTCCAACACGAAGGCGACAAGACATGCCTGCCTGCTTTCATAGACTATGAAATGTGCCGACACTGATTCCCTCCCACGACGACAAGCGAAGCATCGCGTGGGAAGCGCCCGATACTTCCTCCGCGCCCTCTGCGCTCTCCGCGATCTCTGCGCATGTATTCTCCGCGTCCTTGTTGGATGTCTCCACAATTTGGAAGAATTTGCATCATACGCCGGATCAACGCTCGTCCGGCCATCCATCATACCGATACACGGAGTTCGCATGACGCATGCGCCCATCACGCGCCTGGCAGCAGCGTGCCTACTGGCATTGCTGTGCGCCTCTCCCACCACCACCGCCGCATTCCCCTCATCGCTGCCCGACTCGCTGCGCTCGGAGGCGTTCAAACCGACAGTGAAAATCGGCGGTCAATTTTTCATCTCTTACGAGGACGGCCGCGTGGGCGGCGCACCGTACAGCCACTTCTTCATCAACCGCGGGTACATCAATGTGCGCGCCGAGGTGACGCCCTGGCTCAGCGGACGCATCACTCCGGATATTGCCGTGGATCGCGAGGGCGATGGCGAAGGCGATCTGGAATTGCGCTTGAAGTATTGCTACATGCAGGCCGAGCTTCCTGAGTTGGCGGTGCTGACATCGCCGAGCGTGGAATTCGGACTGGTGGGACGTCCCTGGCTGGAGTTCGAACAAAAGGTCAACCTGTATCGCGTGCAGGGTTCGATGTTCGTCGAGCGCGCGGACATACTCAATTCGGCGGATTTCGGTGCAACGTTCAGCGCGCTGCTCGGTGGCTCCATGCCCGAGGAGTATCAGCGTGACGTTTCGTCCTACGCTCCGGGGCGCTACGGCAGCATCGCCATCGGCTTGTACAATGGCGGCGGCTATCACGCCATCGAGCATAATTTGAACAAGTCGCTGGAATACCGCCTTTCGCTGCGTCCCCTTCACGCATTGATTCCCGGTTTGCAACTCACCTACGCCGGCGCCGTGGGCAAGGGCAATGTGGAGAAGCAGGTGGATTGGAACATGCACATCGCCTATCTGAGCATGGAGCATCGCGCGTTCACGGTGGCGGGCACCTGGTTCGTGGGCGAAGGCAATGCCAAGGGCAAGCTGCTCGACACCGATGGCACACCGCGCGATCAAAGCGGCTGGTCGGCATTCGCCGATGTGCGCATTCCCGGCACGCCGCTGAGTGTGTTCGGCCGCTACGATCACTACGTCTGGGACAACGATCCGTCGGAGTGGGAAGAGAACACGCTCATCGCCGGCCTGACCTGGCATGTGAACAGGAAAAACAAACTGCTGCTCGACTACGAGCGCGTAAGCGATGCTGACGGCGAGGAATTGTCGCATGCCCTGAAGCTCTCGGCCGAACTGGCGTTCTGAGGCCGTTCAGTCCTGCGCATTACCGCGCTTCCCTGTTGCGCCGACCGCGTAACGGGAAAGTCGAATGATTTCCGCGCACAAGGACATTTACCTGTGCAAACGACAAGCCCCGCGCGAGTGCGCGGGGCTTGTCGTTTGCAATAGGGTGAGCGAGGTACGGAGCGCGGCGGCAGTTACCGGACTGACGACTCCTTTGTCTGCGCCGGACTTTGCGTCATACGCGAGCAGCCCTCGTAAATCGTCTTCGAGTGGAAAATAATTTCCTCGTACTCGGTGAGCAACTCGAGGAGGAGCAGCGAGGTACGCGTGGTTTGCTTCTCCTTTTTGGAGCGCTTGAGTTGCCGCTTGTCGGCCTTGCGGATGCGATCACGCACATCCTGCGTCTCGCGCTCGACCACGTCCAGAAGCGAATAGTCGCCCGCTTGCAGACTGTTGGACACGACGCGCAACTGCTCGTGCAATTCCTTCTCGATGGCGCGGATGTCCTCGATTTGCTCTTCTTCCAGCGCCTTGTGATTGTTGCTCACATGCGAGTAAATCTGCGCGGTCATGTCGCGCACACTTCGAAGCAACAGGCGTAATGAGCCCATGACCTCGGCATAGGTTTTGTTTTCGATAGCGTCCTCGCGCTCCTCCAGATACGAGGTGCGGAGAATGCTGCTCACCATTTGTTTGCCGCGTTTGTTGAGATTTTTCGCATCCTCACGCATCTGCTTGAGCGCCGTGCGATCCTCGGTGATCAAGCCCTCGTTGGTGCCGCGGAGAATTTCGGCGGTACGTGTGATGATGCCGCCGATTTCCTTCTTGAGCATTTCAAAGGCCTCTTCCTTATTGTCGCCGACGACCATCATGCGCCCCGCCTCTTCGCTGGCCTTTTCGCGGGAACGATGCAGATGAATGCTGCGGAAGAGCAGTGCCACGGCCAATCCCACCAACACCAACAAGCCGGGGAGCTTGGTGAAATAGATGATCGTGGCGATAATGGCAGCCGCGGTGGAAGCGATGATGGCGGTGAAGAACCAACCACCGATCACCGTCAACACGCCGGCAACGCGGTACACTGCGGAATCGCGTCCCCAGGCGCGGTCGGGCAGCGCCGTGGCCATGGCCACCATGAAGGTGACGTAGGTGGTGGACAACGGCAGCTTAAGCGTCGTGCCGAAGGAAATGAGCAGCGCCGAGACGATGAGATTCACTGCAGCGCGCAGGTAATCGAAGGAAGGATACTCGCCGTTCGCATCAGGCTGCGGCTTGTACTTCGTGGTGTCGAAACGACGCGCCACCGCTGCCTTGACCGGAGCTGGAGTGATCCAGGAGAAAAAGTGGATCACCGCAAGCACGGCACGCACGATGGAGCGCGCGGCGGCGTTGGACTCGAAACGCTCATGCCCCTCGCCCTGACGACCGAGATTCACCTCCGTGGCCGTCACGGTGCGCGCCTTCTTGCTCATCCACAGCGTCGCCGCCATGATGGCGCCGGCGATGAGCAGCATCCACGTGTTGGCGCGCACGGGCTCGGCCAGCGCACCCATCATCTGCGTGAGTGGATTCTCCACACCCTGCACATGCTGCATCGCGAACAGACCCGCGAGCGGCGCACCGATGAAGTTCACCAGATCATTCGCCGCGAAGGCCATGGCCAGCGCGAAGGTACCGGCGAGCACCACGGGTTTGAAAATGTTCACCTTCGTGAACCAGGTCAGAAGCTGCATCACCACTGTCCAAAACGCCCAGGACGCGGCCGAGAGCAACAATGCGTTGGCTTTGATCCAATCCGCCTGCGTTTCACTCAGGAAGGACGCACCTTTCGCCCCTTTCACCATCAGGAAGTACGTCAGCGCAGCGAGAGCAAAGCCGCCCCAGATCGAACCGTAGCGCTTGATCTTCGCGTTGATGTCGAAGGTGAAGAGCATGCGCGAGAAGTACTGCACAAGCGAACCCACGATGAAGGCCACCACCACCGAGAGAACAATGCTGAATAAAATTTTCAGCACACTGGCCGTGTTGATGAAGGCAAGCGCCTCCGCAACACCGCCCGTGCCCGTGGTCAACACCTTGATCAGCGAAATGGCGAAGGCCGCGCCCAACAGCTCGAAGACCAACGACACGGTGGTCGATGTGGGCAAACCAAAGGTGTTGAAGAAATCCAACAACAGCACGTCCGTGAGCATGGTGGCGGAGAAAATGAACATCACGTCCACAAAGGTCAGCATCTCCGGGTTGAAGATGCCCTTGCGCGCGATTTCCATCATGCCGCTGGAAAACGTCACACCGGTGAGAATGCCGAGTGATGCGATGACCATGATCACCGTGCGCGGTGCGACTTTCGATCCGATGGCGGAATTCAGAAAGTTGACCGCATCGTTGGCCACGCCCACCACCAAGTCCGCAATGGCGGCGAGAAGGAGAACGGCGAGAATGAGATAAAAGAGGTCCATGTGTGATAATGGGTTATGAAACAGATAGCTGATGTTCGTTCAGTGTGGTTTTTCCGCTACGACCGGATTGCGACCGTGGCGGATAATGTTACCGGAGTCGATGTATACCACGACCTCGGCAATGTTGGTGGCGCAATCGGCGATGCGCTCGAGATGCCGCGCGATGCCGAGAACATTAAGCAGACGCCCGGTCATGGCCGGATTTTCCATGATGCGCTGCTGGACAAACTGGTACATCTCGCGATTGAATGCGTCCACTTCGTCGTCGCCCGCGCATACTGCTCGCGCCATGGCGACATCGGCTTCGACAAAGCTGTCCAGAGCTCTTCGCAGCATGGCCAGCGCTGCATCGGCCATGTGCAGCAAATCCGCCGGCAGCAGCGCCTGCTCGTGCACGCTCAAATCTTCGACATGCCGCGCTATGTTGCCCGCAAGATCTCCGATACGTTCGAGATCGGTGTTGATTTTTAAAAAAGCCACAAGGACGCGGGTGTCTTCCGGCCGCAGTGGTGGTTGCGCAAGCATGGTTACGCAATCCTCTTCGATAGCGATTTCAAGAGTGTCGATCTCCGCATCGCTACGGACCACCACGCCTGCGGCGAGTTTGTCCTTACCACGCAGGGCAAGAACCGAACGCCGCGCGCTCTCTTCCACCAACGCACCGAGGGTTAAGAGTTTTCGCCGCAATTGATCGATACTCCGCGCCGGTCCCATTGTCATGCGGCCACCTCGTCCATGCTCCGCAGGCCGGCGACATCGATGGTGCGCGGCAAATACACGGTGAATACGCTGCCGACACCGGGCGAGCTTTTCACTTCGATGCGCCCGTGATGCGCCTGCACGATGTGCTTGACAATGGCGAGTCCGAGTCCGGTGCCGCCCATTTTCCTGCTGCGCGCCTTGTCGATGCGGTAAAAGCGCTCGAACAGGCGCGGCAGATGTTCGGCTTCGATACCGTAGCCCTCGTCGCGCACGCAGACGGTGATTTCATCGGCTGACTGAGCGGCCGCGCTGATCCACACGCGCTTGCCCTCGTCGCTGTATTTGAGAGCATTGTTGATCAGATTCACCACCGCCTGTTCCAGAAGTTGCGCATTGACCACGGCTGAAATCTCCTCCGGGCAGTCGATGAGCAGCGTGGCGCGCTTCGCATCGGCATCCACCTGACAGGTTTGGGCCGCAGCGACGAGAATTTCCGCCATATTGCGCTCTTCGAGCTCGATCTCGTGGCGATCAGCGCCCTGCTCGATGCGCGAAAGACTGAGCAAATCCTCGATAATGGCGTTGAGGCGATCAGCTTGCTTGGATATGATGGCGAGAAATCGCATGGCATCGTTGCGATCGTGAATGGCGCCGTCGAGCAGGGTCTCCACGAAGCCCTTGATGCTGGTGATCGGCGTCTTCAATTCATGGGAAACATTTGCCACAAAATCGCGACGCACATTTTCCAGCTTGCGCAGTTCGGTCACATCGTTGAGCACCACCAGCACGCCGAGAGTGTTTCCGTTGTGGTCGCGTAAAAGCGTGCCATGCAATTGCACGTGGCGCTCCTGATTGTCTTCAACGATGGAGATGAACTCCTCAAGCGGCACTCCCCTGCTCAGCGTGTCGGCCACGAAGCGCTGCAAGCCCACGTTGCGCACGATTTCCTGTATCGCGCGGCCCAGGGCCTTTTCGGGCACGACATTCAGCATCACCGCCGCGCTGTAATTGATGTTGATCAGGCGCTCCTCGGTGTCGAAAGCCAAGACGCCCTCGACCATGCTGGACAGCACGGCGTCCTGCTCGCTGTTCTGCTGCACGATGGTGCCGATGCGATCCTGCAGTTGCGCGGCCATGGTGTTCATCACCGCGGCGAGATCGTTGAGTTCCTCGGATTCCGGAATTTCGAGCCGGAAATCCAGCTCGCCTTCGGCGAAACGCTTCGCGCCGAGCTTCATCGTTTCGATGGGACGCGTAAGCCGCCGCGAAATGGCGAGACTGACCAGTCCCGCGATGAGCGCGATGACGAGTCCGCCGAGCACGATTTGCCACTGCAGGCGCTGCACCGCCTCTTCCACGCGATGCACCGGGACGGCGGTGCGCAGAAAACCGATGAGGGATTTCCCGTCGTACAATGGCACGGCTGCGTACATCATACTGCGGCGCACGGTGGAGCTGTAGCGCGTCGACGTGCCGTAGCCGCTGCGCTCGGCGAGTATCACCTCTGGGCGTTGCGCGTGATTCTCCATCGTCGCGGGGTCGCGCTCGCTGTCTGCCACCACGTCGCCAGTGGCGAGCAGTACTGTGATGCGTGTGTGTGAAATGCGGCCGTAGCGGCGGCTTTCACGGTTCAACTCTTCCACAGTGCCGGCGCGAATATGCTCGATCGCGACCGATTGCAACAGGGCCGCTCGTGCGCGCAGATCGTTGGACACCTGATCGAGCAGGATGTTTTGGAAGGAACTGGTGGTGAGAAAGGTAAAGGCGAACAGCGCCAGAAAAATGACGAGAAAATTCGACGTGTAAAGCTGCCAGAACAGGCGCCGCTTACGCATCCGCATCACTCCATGAAGCGATAGCCGACACCACGCACGGTTTCCACATACCGTCCGGCGGTGCCGAGTTTCTTGCGCAGTCCCACGATTTGCACGTCCACCGAACGATCGGTCACCGGGTACCCATCGCCGCGCACGGCCTCTACAATTTGCGAGCGCGTGAACACCCATCCCGGCCGGCTTGCGAGGAAGTACAGCACGCGGAATTCGGTGAGCGTGAGCACGACTTCCTGTTCGTCCACCAGCACTTCATGCCTGCCGGGATTGATGACCATGTTATGTATCCGGAGGCTCGCGTCGCCGCCACGCTCGACGGGTTGCGCGCTGCGCCGCAGCAAGGCCTTCACGCGCGCGAGCAGTACACGACGGCTGAAGGGTTTCGCGATGTAATCATCGGCGCCCAATTCCAGCCCGGTCACGATGTCTGCCTCCTCGCTGCGCGCTGTGAGCATGATCACGCCAATCTCCTTGGTGGCGGCGTTGCCTTTCACGGCTTTGCACACCTCGAGTCCGTCCACACCCGGCAACATCAAGTCGAGCAGTACGAGGTCAGGCGCGCGCGCGGCAATACGCTTCAGAGCTTCCTCGCCGGAGGTGACGCTTTCCACCGTGTAGCCTTCCCTGCTGAGATTGTACGTCACCAGCTCGAGAATCTCTTCCTCGTCTTCGACTACCAGTATGTGACCGCGTGACATGGGTGTGAACCTGTGTTAGTGGCGCATTTCCACATGCAATATGGCCCTCACATTGTTAGCGTCGTGTTAGCAGCCCGTGAGGAGTTCGTGTGTTTTCGTGAAATTTACTCAAAAAGAGCGATTTGCGCTGTGGAATCCGGTCGCCGGAATGCCGCGGTGGATAATACTGCTCCGCTGCGGGCTAATCCATGCCGAGCGCAGGCAAGGTGGAAAAGTGTACGCAACTGTTCGTACATCGGGCCGGAACCCGTCATGCGTTTCCCGAAGCGCGCCTCATTCACCTTGCCTTCGCGCATGGAGGCGAGGCGGTGCAGGATTTTTTCGCGCCTGAGTGGATAGTGCTCCAGCAACCACGCGTCGAACAGTTGTTCGACCGCGCGTGGCAGACGCAGGGGGATGAAAAAGGCGAAACCCGCGCCGCGCTTCGCCGCCTCGGCAATAATCGCGGGCATTTCTTCATCGGTGAGCGCGGGAATCACCGGCGAGACACTGAGTCCCACCGGTATGCCGGCGCGGTGCAATTCCTCCATCGCGTCGAGTCGACGCTGTGGCGTCGAGGTGCGGGGTTCAAGTCTTCGCGCGAGGTCGGCGTCCAGCGTGGTGATGGACAGCACCACCGCGGCAGCGTTGTCGCGTGCCAGCGATGCCAGCAGATCGATGTCGCGCGTGACGAGGTGGTTCTTGGTGATGAGCTGCACGGGATTACGGAACTCCTCCAACACCTCAAGCAGCGAGCGCGTGATGCGCAACCGTCGTTCGACGGGTTGATAGGGATCGGTGACGCCGCTCAGTTCCAACGGCTTCGGCACCCAGGACGGCCGCAGCAATTCCTTGCGCAAAAGCGTAGCGGCATTTTCCTTGACCATGATGCGCGTTTCGAAGTCGAGTCCGCTCGAAAAGCCCAGATACTCGTGAAACGGGCGTGCGTAGCAGTACGTGCAGCCGTGTTCGCAACCGCGATAGGGGTTGATGCTGGCTTCGAAGCCAATATCGGGACTGTCGTTGGTGGCGATGATGGTTTTGCCGTTGTCGCGGTAGAAGCGCGTCTCGCTTCGCGGGGCTTCGCCCTCCCATTCCTCATCCGCCTCGTAGGCGATGCGCTCGAAGCGATTCGGCGGGTTGCTGTCCGTTCCCCGCCCGGAGCGGCGTTTGCGGGGAGCCGGAGTCTCGTCCCGGTCGCCGCTCATGCGCGCACGCCCCCGCAGTTGACGCGGTTGCGGAGCGCCCCGACCGCGAAACGGCGGATTTTCTTGCCGTGGAAATAGGAAAAAAGACACATCGGTATTATCTTTCATGAATTCCCCTGCCGGGGAATGGAACGGAGCAACGCTGTTTTTCCTCGAACCACCAGACGCAAAGGACACCATATGAAACGAATGCTGCTGCTCGGAGACGAGGCCATCGCGCAGGGAGCGCTGGATGCCGGGCTCTCCGGCGTGTACGCCTATCCCGGCACCCCATCCACGGAAATTACGGAGTATATTCAGCGATCCAAACAGGCGCAGGAGCGCAACGTGCACAGCATGTGGAGCGCCAACGAGAAAACCGCCATGGAAGCCGCGCTGGGCATGTCCTACGCCGGCAAGCGCGCCATGGCCTGCATGAAGCACGTCGGCCTCAATGTCGCGGCCGATGGTTTCATCAATGCGGGCATCACCGGTGCCAATGGCGGACTCATCGTGGTGGCGGCCGACGATCCTTCGATGCACTCCTCGCAAAACGAGCAGGATTCGCGTTTTTACGGCAAATTCGCCCTCATTCCCATGCTCGAACCGGCGAATCAGCAAGAGGCCTACGACGCCATGCATTACGGCTTCGATATGTCGGAAAAATTCGGCACGCCGGTGCTGCTGCGCATCACCACGCGCCTGGCGCATTCACGTTCGGGCGTGGCAGTGAAAGACGCGCGTGGCGAGAACGAACTGCGCCTGCCCGGCGACAAGCGGCAATTCGTGCTGCTGCCCTCCATCGCGCGCCGCAACTATCAGTCGCTGCTCGGCAAACAGGCTGGCTTCGAAGAGGACGCGGAGACCTCGCCGTTCAATAGCTTTATCGACGGTGCCGACCGCTCGCTGGGCATCATCGCCTGCGGCATCGCCTACAATTATCTCATGGAGCACTATCCCGAAGGTTGCCCCTACCCCGTGCTGAAAATCGGCCAATACCCGATTCCGCGCGGCAAGGTGCGCGACATCGTCAAACTGTGCGAGCGCGTGCTGGTGCTTGAGGACGGCGCACCCTTTGTGGAAGAACAACTCCGCGGCTTGCTCGACGAGAGCTATCGGATTTCGGGTCGCCTCGATGGCAGCATACCGCGCGCGGGCGAATTGAATCCGAATATCGTGGCGGCCGCCCTCGGACTGCCCGTGAGCATGGGCCAGCCCAAACCGGAAATCGTCAAACCGCGTCCGCCCGAGTTGTGCCCCGGCTGTCCGCATATCGACAGCTACAATGCGCTCAACGAAGCGCTGCGCGAACTGGAGCCGGGCCGCGTGTTCAGTGATATCGGCTGCTACACGCTCGGCGCACTCGAGCCGTTCAATTCCATCAACTCCTGCGTGGACATGGGCGCATCCATCACCATGGCCAAGGGTGCGGCCGATGCTGGCCTGTTTCCCGCAGTGGCGGTGATCGGCGATTCGACCTTCACCCACTCGGGCATGACCGGCTTGCTCGACGCCATTATCGAGGACACGCCCATCACCGTGATGATCGTGGACAATGAAACCACGGGCATGACAGGCGGCCAGGCCTCGTCGGCACGCGGCAAACTCGAGGACATCTGCCGCGGACTCGGCGTGCCCGAAGAGCACATCCTCGTCGTCGAACCCTTGCGCAAGAACCACGAAGAGAACGTCCGCCTCATCAAGCAGGAGCTGTACCATCGCGGCGTGTCGGTGATTATCGAGCGCAGGGAGTGCATTCAGACCATCAAAATCACCAAGAAGACCGAGAAGGAGTCAGCCGAATGAAACGCGACATCATTCTCGCCGGCGTCGGCGGACAGGGCATTCTCACCATCGCCACCATCATCGGCTACGCCGCCGTGGAGCGCGGTCTGCATCTGAAGCAGGCCGAGGTGCACGGCATGTCGCAGCGTGGCGGCGATGTGCAATCGCATCTGCGTTTAAGCGAGCAGCCGATTTACTCGGATCTGATTCCCGAAGGCAAGGCCGACATCATCATTTCCATCGAGCCCATGGAATCGCTGCGCTACACCAGCTTCCTCGCGCCCGATGGCTGGCTGATCGCCAACAAGAAGCCCTTCGTCAACATCCCCAACTATCCGAGTTACGAGGATGTGTGGGCCACGATCGAGGCGTTTCCGCGCAGCATTCTCATCGACGCGGATCAGCTCGCCAAGCAGGTGGCCACATTGCGCTCGATGAACATCGTGATTCTCGGAGCCGCATCTCCGTTTCTCCAGATGGAGCCGTCGGAACTCGAGCATGCCATCGAAGCCATTTTCTCCCGCAAGGGCGATGCCATCGTGCAGCAGAATCTCGCCGCTTTCCGCGCGGGACGCAGTTACGCCGAAGAGAAAAATCTCGTCGGTCACTGATTCAAACTTTTCGTTCCTTTGCTCCGCGGGCGCGCTGTGTACATCAGCGCGCCCGTTCTTTTTTCCCACAACAATATGAAAGCTGTGCGCAGGCGAGATACCGCGCGCATGCGTTGTAAAGCTTGTGGATTTTGATCAATTTTAAGGGATTTCATCATTCGGGGCCCCGATTCGATTGCCGATGTTCGTGCAGGACGGCGGGCACCTTCACACAAAGCACATGGAACCATGGCCGACACCACCATAGACCAATCGCTGATTTTCGGACCCAACACCTGGCTCATCGACGAGATGTACCGACGGTTCAAGGAGAATCCCTCTTCAGTCAGTGAGCATTGGCAGGACTTTTTCACCGATTACCGCCCCACCAGCGTGCCGCGCGCAGTGGCGGAGCAACAGCCGAGCCCGGCGTCCGTTACTCCCGCAGTGCCCGCCCAGCCCGTGTTGCCGCCCGACGCGGAGAAGCTCCGCGGACCCGCCGAAATCATCGTCGCCAACATGGAGCGCAGTCTCTCCATGCCCACGGCCACGTCGTCGCGCACCATCGCGGTGAAGTTGCTCGACGAAAACCGCCGCCTGATCAATCGCTTCCTCGAAGACACGGTGAGCGGACGTGTGAGTTTCACGCATCTCATCGCCTGGGCGGTGATGAAGGCCATGCGGGCGCAGCGCGCGATGACCATGGTGTACCATTACCACGAGGGACAGCATTACCGCATTGTGCCCGAGCATGTGAATCTCGGCATCGCGGTGGACGTGCAGAAAAAGGACGGCTCGCGCAATCTCCTCGTGCCGAATATCAAGGCGGCCGAGCAATACGACTTCAGCGGCTTTTTCGCCGCCTACAATGAAGTGTTGCGCAAGGTGAACACCGGCTCGATCACACCCGACGATTTCATGGGCACCACAGCCACGCTCACCAATCCCGGCATGATCGGCACGGTGTTTTCCATTCCGCGACTGATGCAGGGCCAGAGCGTGATCGTGGGCATCGGCGCCATCGCCTATCCCCCCGAGTTCCGCAACGCCGATCCGCGCACACTGGCCATGCTGGGCATCAGCAAATCCATGACCGTGACCAGCACCTACGATCATCGCGTGATTCAGGGAGCGGAGAGTGGGGCTTTTCTCGATACCATCGACCGCTTGCTGTCGGGTGAAGAGAACTTCTACGAAGAGATTTTCGAAAACCTCCACATCCCCTATCCTCCCATCAAGCTGACGCGCGACAGCAATCCGGCCTTCGACGGCCCCGGCGCGGCCGACGGCATGGTGGAAAAGCAGGCGCGTGTACTGCAACTGATCAACATGTACCGCGTGCGCGGCCATCTCCAGGCCTACATCAATCCCCTGTCCACCGAGGTGGAGCAGCACAGTGAACTCAATCCCGAGCAGTACGGCATTTCGCTCTGGGACTACGATCGCGAATTCCTCACGCTGGGCTTTGCCGGAAAGCAGCGCATGAAACTGCGCGACATACTCGAGGTGCTGCGCGAATCCTACTGCCGCACCGTGGGTATCGAATACATGCATATCCAGGATCCCGAGCAGAAGCGCTGGATACAGGAGCGCGTAGAGGGCCACGCCCGGCAAACCACCGACAGCGCGAAAAAGCTGCGCATCCTCGCCATGCTCACCGCCGCCGAGGCCTTTGAAAAATTCCTCCATACCAAGTACATCGGACACAAGCGCTTCAGTCTCGAGGGCAATGAGACGCTCATTCCGGTGCTGGACTCCCTGCTCAACGATGCGGTGAGTACCGGCGTGCGCGATGTGGTGATCGGCATGGCGCATCGCGGCCGCCTGAACGTGCTGGCGAATATCCTGGGGAAAAATTACGACAAGATTTTTTCAGAATTCGACGGCGATCTCGATCCCGACTCCATGCAGGGTTCCGGCGATGTGAAATACCACATGGGCGCGACGGGCACGTACTCGAGCATCGACGGTCAATCACTGCAGGTGACGCTGGCCTCGAATCCGAGTCATCTCGAGGCCGTGGATCCGGTGGTGGAAGGCATTGCGCGCGCCATGCAGGATATGCGTCCCGCCGAGCAGCGCGGCAGCGTGCTGCCCATACTGATTCACGGCGATGCGGCCTTCGCCGGACAGGGTGTGGTGGCCGAGACCTTCAATCTCAGCATGCTCGCGGGGTATCGCACCGGAGGCACGGTACACATCGTGGTGAACAACGGTATCGGTTTCACCACTTCCCCCGTCGACGCGCGGTCCAGCGTGTACGCCACCGATGTGGCGAAAATGGTGCAGGCGCCCATTTTCCATGTGAACGGCGAGGATCCCGAAGCCGCGGTGCGCGTGATCGAACTCGCGCTGGCCTTCCGCACCACGTTTGAAAAAGACGTGGTGGTGGATTTGATCGGCTACCGTCGCCACGGCCACAATGAGGGCGACGATCCCTCGTACACGCAACCCCTGATGTATTCCACCATCAAGAACAAGCGATCGATTCGCAAGCTCTATACCGAGGCGCTGGTCAATCGCGGCGACATCACCATCAAAGAGGCCGAGGATGCGCTGGCGTATTTCCACGCGTCCATCGAGCGCGCCTTCGACAGCACGCGCGAGGTGGGCCCGCCGGACATCAACATGGAGCGCGTGTTCCGCGTGATTCAGGAGGACATCGGCGAGCGCATCGAAACGCGCGTGCCCAGGGGTACACTGGAGGAAATTCTGCGGGCGCTGACCACCTTCCCGGCCGATTTCACGCCGCATCCCAAACTCAAACGTCTGATCGAAAGCCGCGTCGGCATGCTGGACACGGGCATGGTGGATTGGGCCACGGGCGAGGCCTTCGCCTTCGGATCGTTGCTGCTCGAAGGCGTCCCCATTCGACTCTCGGGACAGGACATCCGCCGCGGAACGTTCTCGCATCGTCACGCCGTGCTGGTGGATTACACGAATTCCGCCTCCCACATTCCGTTGAATCACATCCGCGGAGGACAGGAGAAGCTCATGGCGTTCGACAGCCTGCTCTCGGAGTACGCCGTGCTGGGCTTCGAGTACGGTTACAGCACCGCGCGTCCCGAAGCGCTGGTGATCTGGGAGGCGCAGTTCGGAGATTTCGTCAACGGCGCGCAAATCATCATCGATCAGTTCATCGCGGCGGCCGAGGACAAGTGGGGACAGCAGAGCAGTCTTGTGCTGCTCCTTCCGCACGGCTACGAGGGACAGGGACCCGAGCACAGCAGCGCACGCATCGAGCGCTTCCTCATACTTTCGGCCGAGAACAACATGCGCGTCACCGCACCCACCAATGCGGCGCAGCTTTTCCATCTGCTCCGCCGTCAGGCCTTGCTCAAGGATCGCAAGCCGCTGGTGGTGCTCACACCCAAGAGTTTGTTGCGTGCCGACGTGGCGAAGAGCGCGCCGACCGACTTCACCGACGGGCACTTCAACTTTATCCTCGACGATCCCGAACCCCCGAAAGATGTGCGCCGCATACTGCTGTGCTGGGGCAAAGTGGCCTTCGACCTGTTCGCGCATCGGCGTGCGCACAACATCACCGACACGGCCATCGTGCGCATCGAGCAACTCTATCCCTTCCCGCAGCAGGACATGGACGGCATTTTCAAGCGCTATCCGCATGCGCGCGATATTCGCTGGGTGCAGGAGGAACCGCGCAACATGGGCGCGTGGAATTTCGTGTTCAGCAATTTGCGCGACGCATTGCAGCCGCCCTATCATCTCACCTACGTGGGCCGCATTCCGAGCGGATCGCCGGCGGCGGGAAGCGCGACGCTGCATGAGATGGAACAGAAAAAACTGGTGGAAGAAGCATTTGCCTGAAGCGGCACGTTCCGCTGCAATTCCGGAGCGGCCGGGGCAGGCACTCCGCCCCGCCGCTCTCATCTCAGCGCGGCGCATTGTTGCGCCGTTGCTGCTTGCCCTGCTGCTCCTGTTGCCGCAGGCAGTGGCGGCGCAGGTGCATATTCATCTGTGGGATCAAATGCGACCCGAGGCGAGGCGCGTGCTGGCCGAGCGCATCGCCGCATTCCATCGCCTGCATCCGGACATACGCGTGCATGAGCTGTATCGCGAAACCGAGGAATTGCGCTCCGCCTATCAGGCCTCGGCGGCCTTCACCGGCGGCGGACCCGAGCTGGTGTACGGACCCAGCGATTACGTGGGCGCCTTCGAATCGATGAACATCATTCGTCCGCTCGACGACCTGTTCACTCCCACCGAACTCGCGGGCTTTGATGCCAAGGCCACCGAGCGTTACAAGGGACGGCTGTACCACATCGGCGATGAAATCGGCAACCATCTCGCGCTGGGGTGGAATCGCCGTCTGTTTCGCGAAGCCGGATTCGAGCGCGCGCCGCGCACGCTGGAGGAATTGATTTCCTTCGGGAAAAAACTCACCCGGCAGCGCTCCGCCTCGTCGAAGCAATATGGCCTCGTGTGGAATTACACCGAACCGTTTTTCTTCATGCCCTTTTACACAAGCTTCGGCGGCTGGGTGCTGGACGAGCGCGGCGCTCCCACACTGGACAATGCGGCCGCGGTGCAGGCGTTTCGCTTCATCCTCGACTTGCGCGACAAGCATCGCATCATACCGCGCGAGGCGGATTACGAAATCGCCGAGACCGCCTTCCTCGAAGGCCGCGCCGCCATGATCATCAACGGTCCATGGGCCTGGGGGCGTTACGTGGACGTGCTGGGCGAGGATTTCGCGCTCGACCTGCTGCCGATGAACGAGCGGACCGGCTTGCCCGCCGCACCGATGGTCACCACCAAGGGCTACTACGTGAACCGCTCCGTGCGTGGCGAGAAGCTGGAAGCGGTGCGCACCTTCCTGCGCTTCATCCTTTCAGCGGAGACACAGGTCGTATTTTCACAGCGGCTGAAAACCATTCCCTCCTCGCTGGCGGCGCAGCGTGACGCGCGCGTGCTGTCCGATCCCTTCATCCGCGTGTCCATCGAGCAGGTGCGCCTCGGCAAAGCATCTCCGTTGATTCCGGAGATGCGGGCGGTGTGGGACGCCATGCGTCCGCCCTATCAGAACGTCCTCGGCGGCAACATCGGGCCCGAGGCCGCCGCGCGCGAGCAGCAGCGGTTGGCCCTGCAGAAGATCCGCGAGATGAATCAGGGCGCGGAAGAAGACAGGCACAGTCCGACGATGGCGCTGCTGCTTGAGGTGCTGGCCGTGCTTGCGAGTCTCGTGGCGCTGTTTTACCTCGTACGCAACGGTGTGCTGCCGCTGCTGCGCGGTGGCCGCCTGGCAACGGCGGATGCGCGTTTCGGTCTGCTGATGGTGCTGCCGGCGGCCGTGCTGATGTTCGGCGTGGTGCTGTATCCGTTTTTGTACAATCTCGTGTTGTCCTTTTCCAACATGAGCATGCGCACGGTGGATGGCTGGGGCATCATCGGCTTCGAGCAATACGCGCGCGTGTTCGGTGTGGATCGGCTGCGCGCGGCGCTGGACGCCGGACAGGGACCGGGCGCGGGCATTCAGGCGATGTTTGCCTCGGAATTTTACGGAGTGTTTATAAAAACCATCGTGTGGACCGGCGTCAACGTCACCTTGCATGTGCTCATCGGTGTGATGCTGGCCGTGCTGCTCAACCGGCGCATGCCGGGCAAGGCACTGTTCCGCATCCTGCTCATCCTTCCCTGGGCCGTGCCGCAATACATCACCGCGCTCACCTGGCGCGGCATGTTCAACACCGACAGCGGTGCCATCAACGGCATACTCCGGCAGGTGTTTTCGCTGCAGGGGTTGCCCTGGCTCACCGACGAAACGCTGGCCTTCGTCGCCGCCATTATCACGAATGTGTGGCTCGGCTTTCCGTTCATGATGATCATCGCGCTGGGGGGCTTGCAATCCATTCCGAAGGAACTGTACGAAGCCGCGGAAATCGACGGAGCCTCGGCCTGGCAGCGCTTCCGGCATGTGACCGTGCCCCTGCTCAAGCCGGTGATGATTCCGGCCATCACGCTGGGCACGGTGTGGACATTCAACAACATCAACGTCGTGTGGCTGGTGTCCAATGGCGGCCAGCCCGCCGATCAAACGCACATACTCGTCAGCTACGTGTACCGCGCCGCCTTCAACCTCTATCGGTACGGCTACGCCGCGGCGTTCAGCATGGTGATTTTCCTTTTGCTGGTGGCGTGGAGCGTGCTGTTCATGCGGAAATCGGGCGCGACGGAGACAGTGTACTAGAGTGGGTTGTGAAATGTTAAGAGTGAAGAGTAAAGAGTGAAGAGTAAAAATCTCGGACGTTTGCTTCGGCATGTGGCTGTGCTACAATCCTCTTCCGTATCGAACGGATGGGAACGACGGGGCAGGATCTTTCCCGGAGCATCATCCCGGTCGATCCGCCACGATATTGCCCCCGCTTCACTCTTCACTCTTCACTTCTCACTCTGAGGAACATTACGCCCAACGTACGGTCAGGTACTCAATTCTCGAACAACTCAACGACAGGAAATCCCGATACATGCGTCGCGCCCGTCCGATACTGTTTCTGATGTTTGCCTACGCGGTGGTGCTGCTGTTTGTGGGCATCGCGGTGTACCCGATCGTGCAGGTGTTCAGCATTTCGCTGCGACCGGAGGCGACGTTGCTCAGCGACTCGCTGGCGATTATTCCGGACAATGCGACCTGGGACAATTACGTGCAGTTGTTCCGCGATCGGCCGTTCCTGACCTGGGTGTGGAACAGTCTCTTCGTCACCGTGGTGGTGGTGCTGACGGGAGTAGCGCTGGCTTCCACAGCGGGGTATGCGTTTTCGCGCTACCGTTTTCCGGGACGCCGCGCGGGATTGCTGAGCCTGCTCATCACGCAGATGTTTCCCGCCACCATGCTGTTATTGCCGCTGTACATCATGCTCGCGAAGTTGCATCTGATCAACAACATGCTCGGCCTCATCGTGATGTACTCCTCCACCGCCCTGCCCTTCTGCGTGTGGCAAATGAAGGGGTATTACGACACGATACCGGTGAGTCTGGAGGAAGCGGCGCGCATCGACGGCCTTGGACGCTTCGGGGCGTTCTACCGCATCATCCTGCCGTTGGCCACACCGGCGCTGGTAATCACCGCGCTGTTTTCCTTCATGGCGGCGTGGACCGAGTACGTGGTGGCGGCGCAGGTGCTGTATTACGAGGAATTGTTCACCCTGCCGATTGGATTGAAAATGTTTCAGTCCAACATGAGCACGGAGTGGGGATTGTATGCCGCCGGTGCCCTGGTGGTGAGCATACCCGCCGTGTTGCTGTATTTGCTTCTGAGCCGCTGGCTGATCGGCGGACTCACGCTTGGTGGCGTCAAAGGTTGACGAAGGAGACCGCATGCTCGACATTCAACGGCGTTTTCACTGGAGTTTCAATGTGTTGCTGGGCCTGCCCTCGACGGCGATGGGCTTCGCACTGTCGATACAGATCGCTGCACTGAGCTGGATACTCAGCACACAATACGGGCTCGACATTCACGAGGTCGGTATCGTGTGGGCCGCGGGTCCGCTCGCCGGCATACTCGGACAGGTCATCGTCGGGGCGATCAGCGACCACGTGTGGTTCTGGGGCGGACGGCGCAGGCCGTTCATCATCCTGGGCGGCATACTCGCGGCGTTGATGCTACTGGCTCTGCCCAACATTCACCACATCCACGACATGCTCGGCGTGGGCGGACTGCTCGGCGTGGCCATCACCGTGGCGTTGACCCTGGATCTCGCGATCAACATCAGCTTCAATCCCACACGCTCCATCATCGCCGATGTGACGCCGGAGGGCGTGCAGCGCACGCGCGGCTACACGTGGATGCAGACCATCAGTGGATTTTTCGGTGTGGCCGCTTACGGTACCGGCGCCTTGCTGGGGAATTACGTGTTGATTTACGCCGGAGCGGTGATCGTGCTGTTGTTCTCGCTGCTTCCGCCGTTATTCATTGAAGAGCCGCGCACCTTGCATGGCGAGCAGGACAGCGCGGCGACGCAGGGAGGCGGGACGGGCAGCAACTGGCCGCAGCTGCTGCGTATTTACTTCGCCCACGCTTTTTCCTGGATAGGCATACAGACCATGTTCGTGTACATATTCGCGTGGATTGCGCACGCCTTGAAGCCGGAAAGTGCCGAGGCCACGGGAGGCATTATCAATTGGGCATTTCTCGTGCTTAACACGGTGGGGTTCATCCTGCCGGTCACCGTACTGGAGCCCCTCGCCGAGCGCATCGGCCGCGTGCGCGTACACACACTTGCCGTGGGGATCATGGCTCTGGGCTATGGTGGCATTTTGCTGTTCGCCGCATCGCCGGTAATGCTGTATGTGATGATGGCTGTGGTGGGTGTGGGTTGGGCGGCCGTGGTCAGCCTGCCTTTCGCCATCATGACCGAGTATGTGGACAAAACGCGCACGGGCCTCTTCATGGGCATTTTCAATCTTTCGGTGGTGATACCGCAGTTGTTCGTCAGTCTCGGCCTCGGTCTGCTTATACAGCGCGCGGCCGACAAAAACATCATTTTCATCATCAGTTGCGTCGCTCTGGCGATAAGTGCGCTGCTCTGGTTGCTGGTGCGCGAGCCGGACGCTTCACGGACGAGCTGATACGCGTGGAGCATGGGGCCGCGCTCCGAGGCGAGACGCTGCGCGCAATCCGCAAATGAAGATTTCGCCGCAGGGTATCGGCTCCATGGTGCTGAAATTTCGGAGTTGCACAAGTTCCATGTGTTCGCTACGTTTCCTTATTGCTATCTACTATAGCGCCTTTCCGACCCTCCGGAGAGGCGACTCACAGCGGACTGCTCTCGATTTCCATAGTAGCTCATTCCCACACCACACACCCTTTTGAAAGGAGATTGTGCATGAGAACAAGGATAGTGTCGTTCCTGCTTGTGCTCCCATTGCTGTGTTGCTTCCATGGCACACTGGTGGCACAGAGTGTCATGACCGCGCCGAATGAAGGATTGGTTGTCGCTCAGCCTGATCCCGCGATACCGACGACCATTCCTGCCGATATTGCCGGCCAATGGAGCGTGGGGAATCCCATGCCTAATGCCAAAGGCTACGCTTGCGCCGCCGTACACGGAAACGCGATGTACGTATTTGGAGGCGGCGATGCCGGATTGCGCTGGGATAACAAGATCTTCAAGCTCGATCTTGCAACCGGCACATGGACTGCCGTTGCCAATCTCCCGGTGCAGCGTGCTCTCGCCGCCGCGCAAACCGTCAACGACAAGATTTACATCATCGGTGGATACAGCGCAACGAATCCGGTTACGTTGCAGCAACAGGTTCTGGAGTTCGATCCCGCAACAAACGCCATCACCACCAAAGCAAACATGCCCACTCCGGTGTTTGGAGCTGGTACCTTTGTTTATAACGGCAGGATTTTCGTGTTGGGAGGCGGCCGCGCATCATTCACCTCTTCGACTGACGTAATCCAGATTTATGACCCCGCGTCCAACACATGGACAATTTCGGCAAGCGCGCTTCCTGCCGGTACTCTGAACCAAGGTGTCGCGGTCATAGACGATCAGGTAATCATGGCTGGCGGGGTTCGCTATGTCAACAATCAAGGCACGTTCGGTGTCTGGGCGTACAAAGGTACTATCGTCGGTGACGATATTTCCTTCACCCAAATCGCTGATTACCCCGGCGGTTCGACTATGCGCCTCTCCTCCGGAGCTGCGATGGGCAAGGCCTATTTCACGAGCGGTTACAACTCCGCAAGTCTTGCCTCAGGAGAACCGACGGGAAAAACGTACAACTACGATCCGGCAAGCGGCGCATGGACCATCATGGATGTCAAGCCCTCGCCAGTGTATTACACGACGAGCATGATTTTTGACGGTACCGATAAGCTGTACGTCTTTGGTGGAAGTGATACTCCCAGCAGCGCAATCAGCGCGGTGGAAATGCTGAGTATTTCGGCTGCGGGTGGTCCCGTCGCCCTTTTTGGAAAAACGGAGTTCGACGAGTGGTTGAAGCTCGGTTCGACCATGCCCATCAAAGTGGAACTCACGAACAATGGCAGCGCGCCGCTGACCTGGAGCGCCACGACTTCCGACGCATGGATCACCTTCCCAACGGCTAATGGCACCATTCAGCCGGCCGAGAAATTGGCCATCGTCGCAACGCTCGGCACAAATCCCGGCAACGGCACACATTACGGCAGCTTCGCGATCACCACCAACGATCCTGAAAAGCAGTCCACCACCGTCTCCGTGAAACTGAACGTGCAGAACGAGGATGTGGACACCGAGATGATCGCCTTGCTCGAAGCGGGCACCGGCACCTGGTGCGGCTATTGCCCCTTTGGAGTGGACAGCCTTAAGGCGGCGCTGTTGCGCTACCCGGGTCGAGTCAATGCGATTTACTACCACGGCGGACGCACATATGAACCTATGCTGACGCCCGCGACCGAATTCTGGGTCAACGCCATCGGGCTCACCGGTTATCCGCAGGGTTCTGTCAATCGCATGGTGTTTGAAGGCAACTCCGTCGCAGCAATCAACCGTGGTGAGTGGGCCCGCCGCATCGGCGAGGTATTGCAGACCACCCGCAGCCCACTTACCATCACTGTGCGCGACAAGTCCTACGATCCCCAGACCAAAGCCACGTCCTTCACTGTGGATGTGCTCTTCCACCGTGGTGTGACTGATCCCATCCGCCTCAACGTCGCGCAGGTGCAGGATCGCATGAACTATGCACAGACGTTCTTCCCGGCTTCCGGTGGAACGCAGTTGATCTACCCCTATTTCCATGACCATGTCATGCGCAAACTGCTCCCGAACAATGCGGGTGAAGTTATCAGTGCGGGCATGCCTGTTGCATCGCAGACCATAGTGTCGAAGCAGTTCAGTTTCACGAGCGTGGATTCCACGATCGAAACCAGCCGCTTCATCATCTTCGCGCATGTGTCCGATGGCAATACCTTTGGTCCGGTACTGCAAAGTCTTCAAATCCCCTTGCAGAGTTTCGTGACTGATGTCGAGCCGTTGCCGGCCAATGCGGGCTTCGCGTTGCGTCAGAACTATCCGAATCCCTTCAATCCCGGCACCACGCTGAGCTACGATCTCCCGCAGCGCAGCGCCATGTCCTTGATCGTTACCGATGCGTTGGGTCGTGAAGTGGCCCGTCTCGTCGACGACGTGCAGGATGCCGGTCGTCACACGTCCTACTTCAATGCGGCGGGTCTGCCCTCGGGCGTGTACCACGTCACCATGCGCGCCGGCGACTTCGTGCAAACGCGCAGCATGACGCTGATGAAGTAAAGCGGCGAATCGACTACTCTGTTATGAACGGAGCGGCGCAAGTCGCTCCGTTTTTTTTATTGCATTCCACATCGATGAATTGTATTATTGCTGTGAATCTTTCTAACAGATTGTAAGCGAGATTGTCATGACTTGTCGATTTCTCTGCCGTGCATTCGCTGTTATAACCATTACGTCACCTTTCAGTCTGTTGAATAAACTCGGATTCTGAATAGAATCCACCGATGATTGCCACGGTTTCAAATATTGCTGCCCACAAGAGCCAGAGTCCTCAGTCGCAAATGAGGTCGTTGCAGAACCACCATGGCGGCTATAAGCATGAGGATGCAGGTGACCAGAAAAATTCAAGCGATTTTTACTACTGCCAACCGTTGTTTCATTGTCTCGCATCCGAAAAGGACGCGAATGAGCAGAACCGTTTCACGCTGCTCATGGGTAAGGCTGTCGAGATTCCTGTCTATCGCATTGGGATCGAGCGGATGCTCGCAATCCTTGTTCGAGGTTGTTCGGCCCACCCAATTATTGTCGTAGCGCTACATCACGACTGGATCTCCGGAATCCACGCTCGGCTCCTCTACCAATCGCTTTACATAGGTGCGATACAATTCGCTGCTGAACGTGTGACTCAACTTCCGCATCGAGGCGCTTGCCTTCATCGCCAAGGTGTCTACGCCAAGGCGACATCCATGCGTCAGTCCAAGGTCATACAAGTCGGGATAACCAAGATCGAGGACCGAATCAAACATGTCGACAGCCCATCGGTTGCGAACGCGGGACACTCTAAAACTTTCCAGAGTGTCCTCGATGATATTATCGGAAAAAACTACGTAAATCGAGAACGAATCCTCACAGCGCCAAGTGACGGCACGTTCACTCGGCAGGTTCTCCAAAAATCCGATCAACAATATTTTGATGAGGATAACGGGGGCAATCCAGGAATAGTCGCGGTCGGGATGGGCTTAATACGGCGCGCAATAGGCGCCGGTCTTTTCGGAGAAATCCAATTCCTCGAGCAGTGCATCGAATGCATCTCGGAACTGCGCCGTCGATCCACGGAGTACTTTGTTTTACGGAACCCACAATTCGAGCTTGATAGACAGTTCATTCTTCTTGATATCGCGACTCTCATCGGAAATTGAAATTGATCACGATAGACAATATTATAATTTCTTGCGGCATTTCAAAGAGAACACTTCGACAAACTGACAGCTGAGCCAAAATGCTTCAATTGTACGTTTATCTTTCCGCGAATCAATATTTATACGATAAAATATATCGACAATCAACTCATGTCGTAGTGGCATGTCGAAATAAGTCTAACGAACTACATCGGAGGCATCGATGAAACGATTTTACTTATTAATCACTCTGATTTTGTTGGGGATTCTGCTCGAGCGCAACGCTGTCGATGCACAGAATTGCCCAGGAGGTAATCCAGCTAGCTACTCTTACACAACAGAATGCGACCCCCCGGTAGGGACTGTTTTAGTATGTGAAGACCATCCGCCCTTCGTGAAATGCAACTTTTGCCCGCCAGATTTGAACACAAATTGGTGGTCTACGACCTCTGTCTCTATTACGGCGATTCCTTTCGATTGCGAACCGCCTTGTTGGGGCGAAGGCGAACACCCTGATTTGCAATTATTAATAGAATGGAGCGATGGGTCATCGGAGAGCCGGACGATCAATGGTCAATTCCCTACAAGCATTTCACTGGATCGGTGCGATCATAGCACTAAGGGTCCGTCGCTCAGAGTAATTGTGAATGGCGGGCAGAATTATTCGTGTGACAATCTCGGTTGGCACGTAACCGTTGAGGTTGTCAGATGTAATTGCTTGTGCACACCCTGCGAGTAAAATCTCGTATTGTACATGGTGCATACATCTGATTCTATCCAATGATATAGTGTGCTTCCTACGTCGGATCGCCTTCCAGTGGAGACTCATGTCTTCAGGCGCTCGTTGAGTTGAAATTAAATGGTGAATCAGAAAAAGAGACCCTGTTTGAGCGGTGAAGTTGATCGTATCATATAAGACTCATAACGTTTCAGATAAGCCCGAGTTTACTTCGGGCTTTTAATTTAGCCGGTTGAATTATTCACTTGTAACCTAGGTCGGTCATTTGCCCTCGGGCTCTAATGGCGGTCATTAGAGAATGCTTCTTATAACTTGTTCGTTTGCTTATAGTTACGCGCGTGGAACTCTCGAAGAAGTGGGCGATATTTCGCGGAAGAAAAACATCCCCGCGCGAGGGTGGCAATGAAGGTCGGATCCTTGGATATCGAATTCACCATCGGGAGGTTACCGCCTGGGACGGGCTATCCCTGCTCAAGCAACTTCTCGATCGCAGCGGCATTCTCCCGTTCATGACGACGCTACCACTGCCGAGTCAAGGTTCGAATCGTGGATACGCACCACTGCAATTGCTGGTGCATTTTTGGGTGGCGATCTGGTGCGGGGCATGCCGCTTCGAACATCTCGACCAGATCCGGCACGACCACGTTCTGACCACCATACTCGGCTGGAAACAGGGTGCGGGACATAAGGCCATCACCCGCTACCTGAAGAAGTTCACGCTGGGGAGCAACCACGCGGTGTTTCCGGCGTTGTATCGATGGATTTTCCAGCAGGTGCGCTTTGACAATTTCACCTTGGATCTCGATTCCACCGTGCTGACGCGGTACGGAGAGCAGCAAGGCGCCGCGAAGGGCTACAATCCGACCAAGCGGGGACGCAAGTCCCATCATCCCTTGATGGCGTTCGTGGCGGAGTGTCGTATGGTGGCGAACTTCTGGCTACGCTCCGGCAACACGGGCGCGGAGAGCAACGTCTACGCGTTCTTGACCGAAACATTGGCGCAGCTCGAGGGCAAGGTCATCGGTCTGCTCCGCGCGGACAGTGGTTTTCATGATCGGAAGATCTTCGAGTGGCTGGAGAATCGGGAACGACCGATCAGCTTTATCATCGCGATGCGTTTTCAGCCGCCGGTGCAGCGAATGCTGGCGCATCACTCGGCATGGATACGGATCGATGAGGGCCTGGAGGTTTCCGAGGCGCGGTACAAGGCCACGGATTGGGCCGAAGAGCGACGCGTGGTCATCGTACGCCAACGCATTGAGGCTCGACCGAAGGCGACGGGCAAGCAGTTGCGGCTCTTTGCCGACGACGTGTACTATTCACGCTATCGCTATTCGTGCGTGGTCACGAATCTTCAACTCCCCGCGCATTAGGTCTGGGTATTGTATCGGGGACGTAGCGACGCGGAAAACCGTATCAAGGAACTCAAGTCTGATTTCAGCCTCGGCGCCTACAACTCCAATGAGTTCTTTGCGACGGAAGCAACATTGCACTTTGTGATGATGGCCTACAACCTGATGAGCCTGTTTCGTCAGGCGCTGCTCGGCGAAACGAAACAATCCACTGTGAAAACACTCCGTTATAAGGTCTTGGCTATCGGTGCCTACATCACGCGCGACGGTAGAAAGCGCACCCTGTATCTCGCTCTCGCCCCGAAGTACAGAGAGTGGTTCCGTGGGCTTTGGGACGTCGGGGAGGGCCTGAAGCTACCTCATTCGGTGCCTGGGTAAATCTCTAATGACAAATCTGGGTTCAAGCCGACCCGCGCGACCGCCGTCCCTGCTTTACTCTTTACTCTTTACCCTTCACTCATTACTCGCCACCGACCATTCTGCGCAGGCTCGCGAGCAATTTCCAGATAAAGGCGCGCCAGAGATTCAGATGCATGCTGCCGGAGGAGGCGAGGAGGAATTCCAGGTCGTGCTTGTCGGCATTGGTGAGCGTGCGGAGGAAGCCACCGGCGTTGCGCTCGATCTGGGTTTCGAGACAACCTTTCAGGCGACGGGCGACGTCGTCGCGCAGTTCTTCGAGACGCCGACGCATCTCCTTGTCGCTCGTGTTCTTGATCAGCACATGCAAATGGTCCAACAGCAAAGCAAGCTTGCGTAACTGCTCGAGCGAACAATGCGCGTCCACTTCCACGCGCACTTGCTCGCAGAGTGCGCGCACATCCTCGAGCTGCTCGTCGCGGATGCTGAACAGTCCAGGCAGATCGATATCGTCGATCTGGAGGAACAACTCCGATAGCCGCTCCAACTCGTGCCCATAACCCACGATGATTTCCTCGGTCATCGCATTCACCTGCGCATCGATCTCCTGCTGTATGGCGTGCAGCGATTCCTCATAACGCCGGCGAAGATGGCCGCTCTGCGCATGATCGAGCTGATAACGCAGTTCCTTGCGCCGTTTCTCCAGGCGCTCGATCACACGATGCTGCGTGGTGTCGTCTTCGTACAGCGTGTCGTGAATCATACTCTTCGAGGCGAAGAGCCGCGCGCGACCGATCTTGATGGTATTGATCACGATGCGGTCGCCGAGCATGCCGCGGATTGCCTGTTCGTCGAGTGCGCAGGCCCCGTCGGTGATGACGAGGATTTCGGTGCCCGCAAGCTGTGGCAAGTCGTTGATGTCGCGCACAGCCTGCGTGATGGCGCGCGCCATGGCCGTGCCATTGCCCAGTGTGTGCACGCGCATCACATAACTGATCAACGCGCGGAAGCTGGCGATATCGCGCGCCTCGTGCAATTCCCCTATCGTGGTGTCGAAGGTGCGCAAGTGGATGTAACCGAGTTCCTTCATGTTCTGCTTGAGGAAATGGTACACCACCGCCTTGGCCAGATTGATGCGGTTGTGCAGGGCCATGGAACTCGAGGTGTCGAGCAGCACATACAGTTTTTGCTTGCGTGCATCGGGACGGTAATCGTCGGCGTCGGGATCCACGGCGTAGTAGCGCGGCTCGCGGGCATAGGGGACCCAGAGTTCCTTTTTCGCCAGTCGGCGGTACAACACCTCCTCGGGCAGCAGCCATTGGTGATTGTACATGCGCGGTAAATGCTGCGGCGTGCGGATCAGCCCCGCCTCATATTCCTCCCTGTCGTCGATGAACACCTGCAGGTTGGCACCGTCCTCGTCCCGTTTGCCGCGCGGACCCGGCGCCTTGAGCGACAGCACCGGACGAAGTGTCGCCGTCAGCGGGTGGTTGGCGTCCTCGAGAATGCGGGCTATTTCGAACACCGCGGTGAAATCGGGCGGGAGCGATTCGTAGATATGCTCGAAAAACCCGAGATCCTCCATGATGTCGAAAAAATGCTCATAGGCGTTGCTCATGCGCTGCCCTTCACACTATCGTGAAGTGATGGACGGATACACATGCGGGAAATTCTGAATGTACGCTCACGGCAGTCAGGTCCACAGGTGCGGTGCGGGATTGAACAATTCGTGAATGTCCCGTTCCTGCCGGCGTTTGAACTCCGCGATTTCCTCCGTGAGCGGTTCGAAGGATTTGTGATAGGCCTCGAGGAGACGCCGATTGTGCTCCACCGTTTGATCGCTGATGCCCAGCGCCTCCCGCGCCCATTCGCGCAGAGTACGGCGCATTGGTGTGCGTTCGATGTTGGTGATGGGCTTTTCGAGCAAACCGCGGTCGTTCTTCAGCATTTCGATGAACTCCTGGAATTCCAGGAGATGCTCAATCTGCTCGAACGCGCGCGAGGAGGAGAGTTGCTTGAACATGGTGGTGTAGCTTTTCAGGAAGAGCTCGCGCTCGTCGTGCATGCCCACCGTTGTATAGAGGTAGTAGAGCTTCTGCACATCCTCGGGAACGACTTCCATGCGACCGTGCAGGAAGGCGATCACACGCAGCATGTCCATGGCGCGCGCGTAGGTTCGCGGCGAGATGTAGAAATCCCGCATGTGCGGATGCTCGTGCGGACGTTCCTTGATCTGCCTGTTGCGCTGCGTTTCGTAGTAGCGTACCACTGAATTCGCCAAGAAAATCACATGCAGGGGGATGTGAATGCTGAACTCCGCATCCTCGCCACGCACGATGTCGGAGATGCGCTTGAGGCGGTCGAAGGAAATGCGCCGCTCCGGTACAGAGGGTTTGCCATGATGCTTGAGGTAGCGCTGCGCGATCTGATACTGCGTGTAGGGCTCCTTGGCGGGAATGAACAGCGCCTTGAAAATGAAGCGATCGAGCAGCGCCTCGGTGATTTCGCTCACGCGCAGGTAGTTCGTGGCGGCGAACACCGTATGCACCCGCGCAGGGACGAATTGGGCGCCGAGAACCAGTGCGCGTTCGTTGAGCGTGGTGAGTAGTGCACGCAGCGTGTAATCGTTGGCATCGAAAATCTCGTCGATGAAGCCGAATTCGCTCTCCACCAGCGAATTGGTGGTGTTGTGGATGATGCGACCCTTTTTCAACTCCTCGATGTCCAATCCGCCGAAGTAGGTGTCGGGTTGCTGCTCTTTGCTGGCCTGCACCTTGAACACCGCCGCGCCTTCGAAGGTCGCGAAAATCTGGTTGATGAGTAGCGATTTGGCAGCGCCGGTGCGACTCTGAATCAGGGCATGCTCGCGCATGAGCAAGGCCGAGTAGAGCTGGTCGATGACCTCGGTGCGGTTGATAATGCGGTTGTTGACAAAGGCGATGGTATCGCGGAACAGTTCCAGCGATTCGTTCAACGGAAAGGGCTTCTTCGTTTCGGGCATGGGCGATTCACATGGTGAAATGGTTGTGAAAAGCTACGCTTTGTCGGGGTAAGGAGCAAAGCGCTTCAACCACGAGGGAATTCCTCACGCGAAGCCGCGGGGAATTCCTCACGCGAAGATGCGTAGGCGCGGTGGATGGGTAAAGCGGGGGCGGTGTCAGTGCGATTCGATCGGAAACCCGCTCCGTGATCTCGGCTTCACGTTTGACGATTCACGATTAACGATTAACGATTCACGATTAACGATTCACGATTAACGATTCACGCTCCATCGCAGGCAGCTATGATCGCCGGAGAAGGAAAATGTTCCTTGACACTCGCGCGAGTTATTCATAAATTTCAAGGTTAGGTGACCCATCTCATGTAGAACTTTAAGTCGCCATCTTTTGCTCACAACAGGGCACGTCATGGTTCGACATATCCTCCGAAGTATTTTCGTCATGGCCGCCCTGCTGTACGTCGCGGCCGCGCAAACGCCCACGTCGTTGCGTGAAGAACAGGATTACGCCTTCGCGTTGGGCCTGTTCAACGACGGCGGCTATCAGATGGCGTTGAACAAATTCCAGGAGTTCATCGACCGCTACCCCGGCAGTGCGTTGCGCGAGGACGCCGAATACTACGTCGCCGAAAGTCTGTATCAGATGGAGTCGCTCGCCGATGCCGCCACAGCGTTCGCACGCTTTCAGAGCGCAAGGCCAGCGAGCAAACTGGCGGACGACGCGGGATTCCGCGAAGGCGAAGTGTATTACCGGCAGGCGAATTTTCCCAAGGCCTTCGATCAATTCTCCACTGTGGTACGCAGTTGGCCGCGCGGCAATCTGGCGCATGAAGCAGCGTACTGGGCGGGTGAAGCCGCCTTTCGCCAGGCCGAATACGAGCAGGCGCTGCGCTATTACCGCATCGCCTACGAGCATTATCCGGAGGGACGCATTCGCGATTACGCGTTCTACTCTGTCGGGTTCGTGCGCGAGAAACAAAAGCGCTTCGACGATGCCCTTGCGGTGTATGAGGAATTTCTGACGCTTTTTCCCGAAAGCACACTGCGCAGCAGCGTGTACACGCGCAAGGGAGCCTGTCTCTTTCAGCGGGCGGATTACAACGCTGCCAGCAACTGGCTGGAGGGACTCAGCGACAGTCCCGATCCGGAAAACGCCGCCGAACGACTGTTTCTCCGTGCCGAAGCGCGCTACAAGCTCGGTCGGCACGCCGAGGCGGAGGTGTTGTATCAATCCTTCCTTCAGGCCTATCCCGACAATGTGCGCGCCGGACAGGTGCAATACGCGCTGGGATGGACACAGCTCGAGCAGGAGAAATTCTCCGAAGCCATCGCAACCTTCGATGGGCTCTCGCGCAAAAGTGGTGAACTCGCCGAGGCGGCCGCGTTTCGCAAAGGCGTGGCACTGCGCCTGAATGGCAACCTTGAAGCGGCGCGCGTGGTGTTCCGCGAAATCATTCAGCAAAAACCCGGTGGTTCCTACACCGATAACGCGCATTTCGAGCTGGGCATGGCTGCCTACGCCGAGAACGCCGTGAACAAGGCCGAAACGCACTTCCGCACGGTTACCTCCTCCTTCCCCGGGAGCGATGTGCTGGCCGACGCCTGGTTCATGCTGGGCGAAACCCGCCTCAAGCAGCAGCAAACCGCGGAGGCCGCCGAATGCTACGCGGCAGCGGTGGCGGTGGAACAGGCGCAACCCGATCTGGTGGCGAAGGCCATGTTCCGCCAGGGCTTCAGCCTGCACAAAGCGGGCAAGCATCAGGAAGCGGCGATCGTGCTGCGCAATTTCACGCAGCGCTTCCCGGCGCATGCCTATCGGGACGAGGGCTTGCTATGGTTGGCCGAAGCATTGTTCAAGGCCGAGGATTTCGACGAAGCGGTTACCGCCTACACGCGCGTGCTCGAAAGCACGCAGGATGCGGCGCTGATTCAGGATGCGCTGTACGGTCTCGGGTGGACGCAATTCCGCCGGCAGGATTTTGTCGAAGCCGAGCGGGCGTTCCGCCGACTGACCACTGAATACCGCGCGGGCAAGCACGATGTGGACGCCAATGTGCGCTTGGGCGATGCGCTGTATGCACAGAAGCGTTTCGAGGATGCGGCGAAAACCTATCGCTACACCTCGCGCATGTATCCGAACAATCCCCTCACCGCCTATGCCCTGCTGCAACTCGCCTCGTCGGAACATCGCAATGGATCAACGCCCAGCGCCATTTCCACGCTGCGCGGCATGCTCGCGCGCTTCGGCGACTCCGAGTATGCGGACAAAGCGCAGTTCAGCCTGGGCTGGATGTATTTCCAGAGCAAGGACTACGATGTCGCCATCGCGGAATTCACCAAGCTGATTGCGGACTGGCCGCAAAGCCCTCTTGTACCGCAGGCCAAATACACGATCGCGGACTGCCAGTACAACAAAGGCGCATTTCGCGAAGCAGAGCTGGCCTACCGCCGCGTGCTCACCGAGCACCCCGATTCGCGCCTTGTAAGCGATGCGCTGGACGGTCTCGCTCAATCGCTGCGCATGCAGGGCAAGAATGATGAAGCGGAGCATGTCAAGGAGAAATGGCTGCGTGAGAATCCCGGTGGCGGCGTGGCCGATGGTGTGGCATTCGCCGAAGCGCGGGCAGCCGCCGAGAGCATGGAAGCCGCACAGGCCATTCCTGTGCTGCAGCGTTTCATCGCCGCCCATCCGTCGAGTGCCAACCGGCAGGAAGCGTTCGTGTTGCTGGGCGGTGCATTTCGCCGCAACGGTGACATGACCGAGGCCGAACGTACGCTCAAGCAGGCCGTGGCAATGCAACCGCGCAGCGAACAGGCTGCGGAGGCCTTGTTCGAGCTCATCGAGACCGCTGCCGCATTGCAGCAATGGGACAACGCGCTTGCGATCAGTGATTCACTGCGCAATCATCCGCGCGCACGCGCCTTCCGCTCGCGACTGGCATTCCAACAGGGACGCGTGCATCGCAGTGCCGGAAATTTCGCCGCCGCGCGCACGGCCTTTCAAAGCGGCAGCATTATTGTGCCCGCGGATAATTGGACGGCGCACAGCGGCATGCAACTCGCCCTGCTCGACGCCGACGAGCAAAAGCCGGACAGCGCCCTGCGGCGGCTGGAAAGCATAGCGGGCAGTCGCGTGGATGTGATCGGCGCGGAAGCCCAGTACCATATCGGCAACATTCTCCTGCAAGCGAAAAAATTCGCCGAAGCCGAGGAGGCCCTGTTGCGCGTGGGCTACGTGTACGCCGACGCCACACCGTGGACATCCCGCGCACTGTTGCTGCTGGGTCGCGGCTATGAAACGCAGGGGCAAATGGACAAAGCCCGCGAGATGTACCGCAAGGTACGCGAACAGTTCGCCGGCAGCGACGAAGCGGCGGAGGCCGAACGGCGCATGGAGATGGCGAAATGAGACGTGTCGCTCTTGTTCTTTTTCTATGGTCGCAACTCGGCGTCACCGCATGGGCGCAGGACAAACCCCTGCCTCCGCCCAAGGATTTCCGTCCCGAAACGCGCCGCGCCACCGATGTGCTGCCCGCACTCACCTTGCCGGAGTATGTGATCACCGGCACGGATTTGCTTGCATTCACCGAGGACAGGAAAAAATTCATCGACGAGCCGGCCGCTGCCGATTTTACCTCGCGCGTAGGGCGCGGGCAACGCGAGCAGCGCTACATGGGTACGGCGCCCACGCGCCTGCCGCTCGGCTTGCGCGATCTACCGGGCAACCTGCGCGTATTCGGCGCACGGCTGGGTTATGGCACCTTTCACACGCCGCTGGCGCATGCCTGGTTCGCCGACCATTTCACGCGAGGCGATATCGGAGTGGAAGCCGCCTACGAAGCCAGCCGTGGCCACGTGCCACGCGCGGATTACAAGACCGGTGAGCTGCGGGTGCAAGGCGGGACCTGGCTTCCCCGCGACATCACACCACTGTTCGCCTCCTCGCGTATCGAAGGCGATGTGGAGTTCGGCGCCACACGCTACGGTCTGTACGCCGATAAATTGCAGCGCCTCGATCCCTCCATGGAATTCACCCGAAGCGGCAATCACCTGCGCCTGGGCGTGGGATTGATCTCGCGGCGCAATGCGGTGATAGACCATGAGCTCTCCATGTTTTATGCCCACAGCGCGTTGGAGGAGCACCTTGCGCTGCGCGACACCTTGCCGCTGGGAACCTACGAGCAAGCCGAGCAGCGCTTTGGCATTGATGGCCGCGTGCGCACGACATGGAACGACTTCCCCATCGAAGCAAACATCGGGTTGCATGTCGCAGACATGAGCGAGCGCGCTGCCGACGCCACTCGTCCGTATCACCTCGCACTCGCTGGCCGCAGCCGCTACGCATTGTCCGAGCAATGGCGGCTTGATGGCGGCGTGACCATGTACCTGTACCGCGGCAACGACGATGCCAGCAGTTTCCGCCTGTATCCCTCGCTGCGCGCCACCTGGCAAATGGATGAAAGTTACGCGTTGTGGTTGGCCTACGAGCCGGAGGTGCGGGAGCGCACCTTCCATGCGCTGCGCAACGAGAATCCCTTTCTCATGCTCGCGAGCGCCATCCGCCACACGGATATTCCCATGCTGTTCAGTGCCGGCATCGCCCTGGACGACCGCCGCGCCACGGCGGGACGGATGTACGTCGAGTACATTTCCAGCAACAGTTGGGGCAGCTACTCCCCGCTGCCCGATCCCGTGCGGCAGCAGTGGAGTCTGCGCTATGGTGCGCAATCGCGCATGTTCGCGCTGCATGCGGACATTCAACATCGCTTCACAGAACGCACGCAGGCGCAGGCAACGCTGAGTCTGCGAAGTTCGCACGACGAGGAATTGGACAACGCCGTCCCCTATCTCCCATCGATGGAATTGCGCGCGATTGTTTCGCACAAGCTCCCCTTCGATCTGGAAGTGCAGGCCAATGCCCATCTGACAGGCGAGCAGGAAGCGGGGAGCGGCACCATCCCCGCATGGATGTTGGTCGGCGCGGAGATCCGCTGGCGACCGTGGACACATGCCGGTCTGTTCCTGCTCTTCACCAACGCCCTCGACCAACGCTATCAGCGCTGGAAGGGTTATCACGAACGCCCCTTTTTCATGATGGGCGGCGTGGAAGTAGGATTCTGACATGGCGCGCGCGACGGATATACTGCATCGACTCGAAGGGCGGCTCCCGCTCGGCTATGATGAACTGCAGCGTTTGTACGAAACCACCGTGCAGATCGTGGAGAGTGAGCTCGTCGACGGTCGTCCGGTGGAGTTGTTCACCTTTGGCGTGCTTCGGCGTGAATCGGGCGAAACCACTTTCACACCACATTCCTCGTTGCACACAGGCACACAGGACTCCGGCGATGACACGTGACGAACTGGTACTCGCGCTCGCCTGGCGCGCCGGCATCGCGGATCACAGCGCGCGGGTGTTTCTGCACGCCTTCTTCGACACGGCGAAGCAAGCGCTGCGTGGAGGCGAGGAACTTGAATTACCCGGCCTTGGACAGTGGAGATCGAGTGCGGAAACGCGTGGCGTGACCTTCCAGCCCATCGCACAGGTGACGCGCCCGGCGCCGCCGCGTCGCGAAGACGCGCAGCCGCAAGCACGCGAGCGTGTGATCAAACGCTACGCCATACCTGTGGCCGCGCTCGACGGCGTCCTGCCCCGCTCGGTCGGACAGCCGGTAAATGTATCCTCGCTGTTCAAAGAACTTGGCATCGACACGCGTCGGCTGCGTCCCGCTGCGGTAGACATGCCGACGCTCGATGCTCCGCCCGAAGACGACATCGATGCAAGTGCCATGGACTTCGACCTTGATGGCGGCGATGCGATATTCGAAGAGGACAGCAGCACTGGCGTGGCCACCGAACGCATTGACGCGGCATCACCTGAACAACGGAGCGAGGAGTTTGATATTCCGCTTCCGTCAGCTGTGATTCGGGATCGGGCCGACGTGCAGGATCACGAGGACGGCGGCGGGGAGCCGGTCATGGACGCGATGGCCGCCGATTCGCTGGAAGCGCACGAAGTTCCGCTGGATGACGAGGCCACGGCGGTCGGCGAAGCGGTCGCGCAACCACTGGAGGCGACGCCCGGTGTTGTGCAGTCCTATCAGGACGATGAGGAATTCCACCGGCATCGCGAGCAATTGTACAATCCCCCCGCCGAGCGCAAAGGGGGAAAATGGATGATCTACGCCGCAGTGGCATTGACACTGATCGTGCTGGCGATTATCGTATACCTTTTGACCGAGGAAAACAACACGCACGAATTGCCGGGCGTGGACACCTCGACACTTTTGTTCCCAACCACGGCTCCCGACATGGCGTCGGCGACCGGCAACCGTTCATGATACAGCACACAGGACAACCATGGACAACGCAATGACAGTGTTCGATCTCTTCCTCAAAGGCGGCATCATCATGTGGTTCATTCTGGCCTCATCGTTGCTTGGCACCTACATCATCGTGCAGAAGTTGATCACACTATCGAAGGTCAAAGGCGACGGCGGGAAATTTATTTTGCAGATTCGCGCCGTGTTGAGCAAAGGCGATACTGCTTCGGCGCTTTCGCTGTGCTCGGAGGCGAGCACGCCGCTTTCTTCCATTCTCCGCGCCGGTTTGTTGAAAATGAAGGGATCGCATCAGGATGTGAAGGACGCTGTGGAGAGTGCCGCGCGCATGGAGGTGTACAAACTCGAGCGTGGTCTCGGCCTTCTCGCATCCATCGCGGGTATCGCGCCGCTGTTGGGCTTTCTCGGCACGGTGACAGGCATGATTTCCGCGTTTCGCGTGATCGAGGTGAATGAAGGAGTGGTCAATCCGCAAATCCTCGCGAGTGGCATTTGGGAAGCGCTGTTGACCACGGCATTCGGACTCATCGTGGGCATTCCCGCGTACTTCATGTACAATTACCTGCTCAACCGTGTCACGCGTTTCGTGTTCGAAACAGAAACGAGTTGCAATGATTTTCTCGATATCGCGCAGGGTGAGCAACGCAAGGCGCTGATCGCCGCGAAGCGGGCGCAGATGGCGCGGGAAGCGCAGGCACAGGGGCGCGCGCAATGAAAATCGAGCTTACTACCACCAACAAACCGTTGTCGGTGTTCAGCTACTCTTCGTTGACCGACATCGTTCTGCTGCTGCTGATTTTTTTCCTTCTCACCTCCTCCTTCATCATCACCGAAGGTATCAAGGTGACGCTGCCGCAGGCGCGCAACACCACGGCGCTGGAGCAGGAGCAGATCGTGGTGTCGCTGCTCAACGATGGACGCATGTTCATCAACAATGCCGAAGTGCGTCGCGAGGATTTCGCCGCCGCATTGCGCAGTGTGCTCACCGCCCCGGACAAGCAGGTGGTGATGTTGTCCAGCGATCACGATGTGCCGCTCGAGCACGCCGTATTTGTGATGGACGAAGCGAAGGGGCTCGGAGCGACGCGATTTTTCGTATCCACAAAACCTCGGGACGATCATGGCGGCGAACAGCGTTGACGCGAAAAGCTGGGGCATCTCCATCGGACTGCACGCGCTGCTGCTGCTGATCATGTTCTTCTGGGCGGCGTTTCCTTCCATTCGTCCGATGGTGCGGGAAATCGAGTTGACGGTGTTGGATCTTCCACCTGCCGCCGACGCAACACCCGAACGCTTCACCTCGCGCGTGCGCGTGCAACCCACGCCAACGCCGCGCGTCACCTCCGCACCGCGGCAGGCGCCGCAGGCGCGCATGCAGCAACCCGCCGCCCGGCAAGCTCCCGCGCGCGAAACCGTTTCGCGCGAGGCCGGCCGCACGCAGAGCGCACCTTCCACACCCGTGCAACCTCGCGAATTGCGCGGAGGAGCCGAGCCGGTGGACTTCATGGATCATGGAGGCGGCAAGCAGGAACGCAGCGCGGCCCCCATCACCGGCGGCAGCACGCGGCGCGAATCACGCGAGCAGGGACTGGCCACCTCCGCACAATCTTCCGACAATGTCGCAGGTTCCGGCAGCGGCGAGGGTCGCGCCATCACCTCCGATCCAGGCACGCTCAGCGCGACGCCGCGTTCATCGACCAATATTCAGTGGGACGGCGGCGTGTCGCGCACACGTATCGCGGGCTCCTTGCCCGGCTTCCCGGCTGGCGCCACGCGCGATGCGCAGGTGGCGGTGCGTTTCCGAGTGCGCCCCGATGGCAGCATGTATGGCATGACCGTGATTCAAAAAGGCGAACCCTTGTACGAGCGCGCAGCCTTGAACGCCATGCGCGGTTGGAAATTCAACGCCTTGCCGGCAAACGTCGAGCAGGCGGATCAAGTAGGCACGGCGACCTTCCATTTCAAACTGAAATAGCGCTTCGGCGCTTCGACTCCGCGCCGGAATCACGCAGTACCATCTCGGACATTATTGCTCGGTGCAGTTCCGCCACGGCGGAACTGCGAGCTGCACATGACATGGTCCCCTACACACTGCCCAGCTTTCGTCACCCCGCCGCGGCGGGTCTTCGACTTGAGCGACGCACCGCGGGATGATGGTAAGGTAAGACGCGAACTCTGGTCGGTGCGGAGTGGAACATTCGCCGTGGCGGATCGAAACCTCATTCTACGATCTGTATCGATGGGATCGGAATCGTGCGCGACCCTTCGACTCCGCGCCGGAATCACGCAGTACCATTTCGGACAATCGTGCTCGGCGCTCCGCTCAGGTCTGGGACTCGCCGTGGCGAGGTGACGAAGTTCTGTCATGCACGATCCAAACCGGCGTAGGCGCTGGTGAACAGACTCGGTTCTCAGACCTGCCGCGGCGGAGGAGCACGGCGCTCCACTTTACTCTTTACTCTTCACCCTTTACTCCTCTGAACTTCGAACCACTCACCTTTTCACCTAGCCCTCACCCCGCTCGGAATATAAGACTCGAATAGCATATATTTGTGAGCCGCATTGCATCGACCACCACCTTTGTAACACGGGGATATGGCATGACAGCATCTCGGCTTTTCATCATTGCGCTTCTCTCGGCCACGCTATTGGGCATGGAACTGATCTGGACGCGCATTTTCTCGGCGGAATTTCTCTACACCTTTGCGTTTCTCATCCTGTCCTCTGCCGTACTGGGCCTTGGTCTCGGCGCATTGCTGGCGAGCCGAGTGCCTCTGCTGCGGCGTGCGCATGGCGCGGGAATGGGTCTGCTACTCACCGGACTCGCGGTAATGCTCTCGCCGCCGCTGGTGTTTCTCGCCGGTGTAGACCTCTCGCAACTGTTCGCACGCTGGTCCAGTGTTTTGGACACCACCTTGGCCATCGTGCTGCTCGCCCTACCCTTCATCGCGGGCGGCGCGTCGCTGGCGATACTCTTCCGCTCGCATCCCCGCGCCCTGCCCCGGGCTTACATGGCAGACATGTTCGGCGCCGCGATAGGCGTCGTGGGAGCCGTTGTCGCCATGAATCTGCTCGGCACTCCGGTCGCAGCCGCCGGCGCCGCCATTCCCGTGTTGATCGCAGCCATGATGGAGCTACGGGGATGGCAGCGCGCCGTGCCGCTGCTGTTCATTGCCGCCTGTGTTCCGCTGTCGATGCATGCGCAGGAGTTGTTGCGAGTCGAAAGGGAGCAGCGTGCCCCTGTGAGCACGGTGTACTGGGACGCCATGGCGAAGGTGAAGGTGTACGACTACTCGCCCGAGGTCAAGGGCATCGAGATCGACAACGCCGCCAACAGCCCCGTGTACGCGTTCGATGGCAACTGGGATCGCCCCGATTCCCTGCGCTTTCGCTTCGGTATCGACGTTGGCTGGCTTATGGGACGGATGGATTCGGTGCGCTTTCTATCCATTGGCGCGGGAGGCGGTACGGATGTGTTGCAGGCCCTGCAATACAGAGCCATGGAAGTACATGCCGTGGAGGTTGTGGGGTCGATCAACGCGATGATGCGCGAGGGCGTGCTGCGGAAATTCTCTGGCGACATTTACAATGATCCCCGCGTGCGTGTGGTGACAGACGATGCGCGATCATATGTGCGTCGTCACACGGAATATTTCGATATGATGTATTCACTCAGTTCCAACACCTTCGCCGCGCTCGCATCAGGCGCCTTCGCCATGGCGGAGAATTATCTGTTCACCACGGAAGCCTTCGAGGATTACTGGGAAGCGCTGTCGCCGCGCGGCTATCTGATGATGGAGCATCAGGTGTACGTGCCACGGCTTGTGAGCAGCGCGTTGGACGCCATGCGCAGCAAGGGTGTAACCCACCCCGAGCGCCATATTGCGGTGTACAATTTGCCCTCGTTGCGGAGGCAGGTACTGCTGCTTTCGAAGCAACCATTGGACGAGGAAACACCGTGGCAGGCACTGGGTCCGGTCACTCCGGAGCGCGACAAGGACATTCAGCTCGTGTATCCGCCCGACCCGGCGCGTCCGCCTGGTTTGATATCGCGCATCGTGCGTGAAGGATGGAGGCAGGCATCGGATACTGTGCTCTTCAATCTCGAGCCCTGCACCGACGACAGGCCGTATATCGCCCAGCTCGGGATGTGGAATCTCATCGATCTCGACACCATCGGAAAAATCGGTGTACGCGAGATGTTGGGCTTTCCGGTGGCCAAAGTGATGTGTCTGCTGGTGGCGGGCATCGCGCTGTTGCTGCTTCCTCTCACGCTGTTGCCCGCCGGTGGACGCGAGGCGCGGCTCGGTGCGGCTGCATGGTATTACTTTCTCCTCATCGGCATGGGATACATGGCTGTCGAGGTGCTTTTGATACAGCGTTACGCACTCTTTCTCGGCGCAACCGTGTATAGCGGCGCCGTGGTGCTGGTCACGATGCTGCTTGCATCGGGACTGGGCAGTCGCCTGGCGCCGCGCATTGATGCACGCATACTTTTCACAGGGTTGATCGTGTTGCTTCTGCTGGAAGCGCTGCTTGTTCCCTCTCTGACACAGCTATTGGGCGATCAGGCATTCGAATTGCGTATCCTTGTGGCGGTGCTGCTGCTCGCGCCGTTGGGCTTGTTCATGGGCATGCCCTTCACCAAGGCGGGCCTGCGCATTGGAGCGCGCATCGACAAGGCCATGGCGGTGAACGGTGTGGCTTCGGTCATCGGTTCGGCGCTGGTGTTGCTCGCGGCCTTCGAATTCGGTATGACACTGGCGTTGCTGGGTGCGACGCTGGTATATGTGGTCGCCGGTGTGGTGTTCTCCCTGCATCGTCTGTGGCCTGCGGCGGAATTGCCATCATGGGATTGAACGCGTCGCAGCGCTCGTGTACCGTGAGCATTGCGCCAACGGGATCAGGGACGAGGATTTTCCTTGTCCCGAGACGATGCGTTACCGTACTTTCGAAATGATGCGGAAATTCATCTTGTACCATACCGGAGAACCTCGCTTGCACGCTATCGTGTTTCGCTTCTGCGCCGTCGTCTTGCTCCTCCTTCCCTTGCGGATGCAGGCGCAGAATTCGCCGCTGGATCGGGCTCAGCAAACACTCAACAAAGCCGTGGCTGAATTTCTCGGCAGCGATGTGTATCCCGTCATGAGTGCATGGAAGACGGGCTTCGACAGCACGCTTCGTGCGCCTGATCTCATGCGTTTGCAGGCTTTGCGCAAGCAGCACCGCGAATTGCGTGGACGAATGCGCGACTTGCTGTCGTCCATGCAAGAAGCCCGGCGTGCACGGGATTTTCGGCGCATGCTTGACCATCGCACGAAGGCGCAGTTCATTTTCGACAGCGAGGACCGGCTGCTCGGAGAGTCGCGCCGCATCGCCATGCGGTCACCCGCGGCATTGCGGCATTTGGAATGGCAGATCGATTCGATGTCGCAGGAGTGGATGGCCGGATGCGTACGCAATTTCATCGATTGGTTTTCGCGGCATCGCACAGTCATCAGCCCGGCCATGGGCGACGAGAAGCATGTGGGTTTGGTGCGCTTGATGGCCGCGTCGAAGGATCTCCGCCTGGAGCAGAAAAACGATCAATCCGTGTTTTACTTTCTGCTCTGGGACGGTTCGGATTTTTCCGAGATCGAACGCAGGAACGTGCTCCCCGAAACTCCTCTCACTCCTCCCCGCCCTTCACGCATGCACGTGTACCTCATCGATGACGTGTCGCCCAATCCCGTACAGCGCGAGGCCATGGTGCGTTTCGCACTGCCCGAACCCGGCAGCGCAACCCTCACCCTGCTCGACGTCCGCGGACGCCAGGTGAATCTCCTGCTGCGCGAGGAGTTGAAAGCCGGTATGCATTCGGCTCCACTGCATGCGGGCTCGCTCGCCGAGGGCACGTACTACCTTCTCCTCGAAAGTGGTGACCTTGTGGACGTGGCCACGGTGCAGGTGGAACGCTGATCGGCGCGTTACCTGCTGAGTACGTGATACATTCGAAGAGAGCGCGGAGAGCGCCGAGAGCGCAGAGAAATGTTTGAGGTTGCTTCCCGCTCGAATCCTGCCAACCGGCTGAGTGCGGGATACATTTGAAGAGATGAAAGAGAGCGAAGAGAGCGGAGAGAGCGGAGAGGAATTGTTGAGGTCGCTTCCCGCTCGATCCGTGCGCCCGGCCGCAATCGAGTCAACGCAAAGGCCCAGAGACGCAAAGCCGCGAACCCTCTGGGCCCTCGGTGTGGCGAAGCCCTCGGTGTTCTCCGTGTTCCCGCGAAGCGCTCCAGGTACATCGAGCAAGCTTGGCATGGCTTACACCTCGCGTAGCAAGCCCAGCTTCGGGAAGTACAGTGCCGTGTGGATTGACCGCTGGTCCAACATTCGCACGATGCGCGCGTAGCGATGGAGCTGCGGTTGATACGCCGCTTCCTGCGCGGCGAGAAAGGCCTCGAGATTCCCGCCCTCATGCGTGGATGTCTTGTAGTCGATGATCCAGCGCTCGCCGTTCTCGTCGACGAAACTCCGGTCAATTACCACACCGACAACATGGCCGTCGAGCACGGCGCGCAACTCCCACTCCACCGCATCCTCCGCATGCTGGGCAAGCAGCCAGCGACCGCGTTCACTGTGTGTCGCGCCAGTTACCGCTTCGGCAGCGTCGCTCAGCAAGGCTTCCGCATCCAGGCCCGGCGCGTGCAAGGCGAAGTACACGCGCAGACGCTCGCGGCGTGACGCTTCATCCATGTCCATCCACCACCGCACGCCTCCGTTTCGTACGATATCCGCCAGCGCGGCGTGCACGGTCACGCCCACGGCGCGCGCAGCTTCGCTGGCACGGAACGGTGCACGATGCATGCCGCCATCCTCCCGCACGGAAGTGACCGCTCCATCACCGGCGAGCTGCACCGCTGCGGGAAGCTCGGGTGCAGTCCACGCAGCCGGCAAGCGGAATAATTGCTGTTCCGTTTCTTCAATCCGACTTTCCAAGGCGTCCGTCTCGACACGCTGCTCCATTGCCAGGCGCTCCATTTCCTCGCCGTACACCGGCCAGAGTGCGTGCAGGAAGCTTGTGGCAATCGGTCTGGCCAGCTGCGCAACGCCATCCTTTTCCTTAAGGGAGACACGGGCGGAGAGATGCAGTCGCCGCCGGGCCCGTGTGCTCGCAACGTACAACGCGCGATCCCGTTCGTGCGCATCCTTGCGCTTCATGCTGTTCATCATCCACGAAAGGATGGAAGATTGCGCTGCACCCTGCTCCGACACGGGCGCCATGATGAAATCCATACCCGTGCTGCGGGCACGGTACATCCACTCGAGAAGCCGCGGAGGAGTGGTACGCGTGCGGGCTTCCAGGCGCGGAAGTATCACGGTATCGAATTGCAGACCCTTGGATTTGTGCACCGTCATGAGGGAGATGCGACCGTCGGCGGAGGGATCGGGCGGCACGAAAAGCGCGTCGACACGACGAAGCACCTCGGCAAAATCGGTAATGTCCCCGCCATCGTCGCATCCTTCGAGCACATCGAAAAACGCCGCCGCTGCTGCCAATCCCCGCTCGTCGGTGCATGCCGCGCCCCCGGCTTCGAGCCAGCTTCCTTCGATCAATTCGCGCAGGGGAAGCGCCCCGCGCCTGTCCCGCGCGCGATCGAGCACATCGAGCACACGCCGCAATCGCGTCCCCTCGTCGTGTGAAAGGTGGGCGGAATCCAATGCGCGCCGCGCCGCTTCTCCATATCCGCCCGGCTCGGCCATGTCCCTGAGCCTCAGCAGCGTTTCGAGTGAGCAACCACACAGAGGCCCTCGCAGCACGGCGAGCAATGACAGTTCGTCGCCGGCATGCAGCACGGCCATGGTCAGAGCGAGCACATCGCGAATGCTGGCATGATGCGACAGCGGTTCGATGTCCACGGCACGAAAGCCCAGCCCCCGCGCGCGCAATTCCGCCGCGATGCGCGCAAGATGTGAACGCGCGCGAACGAGAACCGCAATGGACTCTATCGCGTCGGCATCCGTGTATGCGAGTTCGCGTTCGATACAATCCACCACGTGTCGCGCCTCATCATCGGGTGTGGCGTTGAACAGCGGTTGAAAGTACACACCATCCGCAGTGCTCGCACGTTCATGCACCGCGGCGCAGGCGGCGAAGGACACCGCGCCCACGGCGATGTCATTTTCGCGTGGCAGCATGCGCTCGAAAGCGGCATTTACCCAGCGAACCACCGGTTCCACCGAACGGAAATTCCGACTCAGACGCAGGACGGCGAGGGGCACCGAACCCAGGCGCCGCTCTTCCGCGCAACGCAGGAATAACCCCACCTCCGCCTCGCGGAAGCGATAAATCGACTGCATGGGATCGCCAACGAGGAACAGCGAATGTCCATCGTCGGCCGCCCAGCCGGCGGTGAGACGTTCAAGCAGCGTGTATTGACTGACCGAGGTGTCCTGGAATTCATCCACGAGTATGTGCTGAATGCGATGCTCAAGCAGCAATGCCAGGTCGCTGGGCGCAAGATCCTCGCCCAAGGCACGCAGCGCAGCCGTGGCTACCTGCACGTGATCGACGGCTGCGCGATGCACGAAGATTTGCTCCAGTTCGTCCGCCGCCGCGAGAGCGAGATCCGCGATCACGGCAAGAATTTCCCACTCCGCATCGGTGAAGGTTGCCGACGGCAATCTCCGTAATTCCACCAGCGATGCGTGGACCTCGGGTCTTGAAGCGAGCAAATCGAGGCAGTCCAGCAAACGCTGTTTGAGCGGATGCTTGGACGGGAAGCCGATGCGTTTCGTCACGCCACCGGCGCTGCGCAGGGTGTCGGTCCGAGTAAGCAGCAGCGTGGCAAAGGCGAGCCATTGCGGCAGGGCCTCGGGGTTGTCGCCCGGGAGTTCCGTCACGTGCAGGCAGGGTCGCAGATCCATCGCGTCGCGCGTATCCTCGGTGGCAAGTTCCTCCGCCGCGTGTCGCGCAAGCACCGGCAAGTTTTCTGCGAGTTCCGCCGGGAGTGCAACGCGCAGTGTGTGCAGTGCAGTGTGAATCACGCCCTGCAACGCCTGCTCCATTGATTCGCGCGTGAGCAAGCTTTCATCGGAAAACATGCGGCGCCATTGGTCTCGCACCGCGAGCAAGGCGGCGAGACGCTCCTCGATACTGTCGTAGCGATTGTCGAGGTGTACGAGCAAATGCAGCACGCGCGCACGCAAACGCGGCGATACCCGATGCAGCACTGCGCGCGCTGCTTCGCGATACAATTCCATCGCATCGTCGGTCACTCCCATATGTCCGCCGATTCCCGCGATCCATGGTTGCATACGGGCGAGTCGTCCGTTGAACGCGTCGATGGTAAGCATGCGCATGCGCGCCGGTGCGTGGAGCAGGCGCCAGCCCAGCGCCGCGTCGCGTCGCAAGGCACGCACGGCCAGCTCCCAGGTCACGCGGCGGTGCTCTTCCACCGGAGCTTCACCCCGCGCGGCGTCGAGCGCATCGATCACACGAGCGCGCATTTCGCCGGCGGCCTTGCGTGTGAAGGTGATGGCCACGATATCCTCGGGCGCGTCGACCACGGCGAGCAGCGAAAGGTAGCGCTGTATGAGCAGTTCGGTTTTTCCCGCACCGGCGGGCGCCTGCACGATAAAGGAGCGCGCCGGATCCAGCGCTTCGCGCCTCGCGGCACTGTCATCGAAGGTCATAGAGAGGTCAGGCGTCATCCTCTCCTCCTTGCGCGTCTTCATCCTCGGCCAGTGTCCGGGTGTCGCCCACGCGGCAGAGCGCGGGCAAGGAACAGTACTGGCACGTCCGCGCCCCGTCGCGAGGGTCGACACGCGCGTCACCCTCGCGAAATGCCCTCGCGAGTGTTTCAAGCACGCGAAGCCATTGTGCGCGCAGTTCTTCCCAGGACAGCATCCCGCTCTTCGCCGTCCATTCCGCCGCGTCCATCACTCCAGCAATGCCCTGATCGCGATCGGCCAATCCCGCATAGGCGCAGGAGGCGCGCCGCACGATGCCGAAGGCCACGCCGCGCACCTGATCCTTCATCGCGACGGCGTACAATGGTAATTGCGGCTCGGCAGGACGCTCGCCCATCCAATCCGCCGGCGATTTTTTCCCCGATTTGTAATCGATGAGCAAGCTGCTGCCATCATCGAGACGGTCGATGCGATCGATGCGCACGCGGAGATTCAAACCGCCGACGGCGACCTGCGCGGGTAATTCCGCTGATTGAATGGTGAATGGAGGCCGCTCGTGCTCCACACACAGCCATTCGCGCAAGAGCTGACGCAGGCACTCCCGCTCGGCGTCCAGCAGATGCGCCGGCAAATCGCGAAAGCGATCTCCCGCCGCCTCACGCAAGGCTGTGCGCAAGGCTTCGTCCATAGCGCGTTCCATTTCGACGCTCTGCCACGTGCGTCGAGTCAACAGTTCCGTTGCGTGTTGCAAGGTGAGATGAAGCAGATTACCCCGATCGAGTGGACGCACACCTCGCTCGGGAAGGGCCGGCGATGCAGGTGCGAGACGCGTTTCGGCGAAGGCGCGGAACGGACAGGCCGCTTGCAGTGCCAGCACGCGCGATCCACCTCGCGGAGCGTCGTGCATTGGCAGGGCGGGAACGCGCGCATCACTGAAGCGCTCGAGCGGCGTGGTTGACCGCGAGCGCAACATCGTCGCGAGCGAAGGCGGCACAGCCGGGGCCTCGCATTCCTCGTACACCCGCATCATTGGCGTCCACTGAAGCTCGTTGTCGCCTTCCATCGTCGCGCTGCTCAACACCACGATATCACCGCGTCTCGGAAGGTCGGCGGTCAACCGTTGCATCACTTCGGCGTGCCGGTCGGGCACGGCGCCTATCACACCGGCTGCACGTTGCGCCGCTATTGGGAGGAAGGGCAAGGGCCTGGGCGCGGGCGGCCAGCTTTCGCTGCACATATCGCAAATGCGCAGCAGTCGGAAGCGCCGCCCTGCGCTTTCGAGTACACCCATGATCTGAATGGGCGCTTCGCGGGATTCCATTTGAAAAATGGTATCGGCTACCAGTCTCCGGAAGCGTGTCAGCGCGCCGCTGCAGTCCAGCGCTCCCACGCAGCGATCAAGTGAGGCGAACACGCGCAGTTGTTCGCTGAAACGCTGTCGCACCTGATGCTCCCTGCGTCCGAGCGCCTGCTCGCCCGGCCAACCCAAGGCGGTCAAGGTGTGGTCGAAGGTATCGGCCCACACGGAAGGGGGCGCCTCATCTGGCGGACGCTGCATTTCGGCCAAACGCAGCGGGAGTGTGTCCCCTGCTTCCGCGTTCGTCCGCAAAAAGTCGATACAGTCCCGCGTGGCCAATTCGTCGGTGGCATACTCGCGCAGTTGCACATCCAGACGGGCACGCGCGTGTTCGTACTCCTTCCCCCCCGCGAGGAAAGGCGAGCGGAGAACACGGCTCAGGATGTCCAGGCGCATGCGCGGTCGAAGCACATCCAGCGCGTGCAAGGCGGCACTCGCGAGTGCTTCACGCGCGAGACTGCCACCGAGCGAGATTTCGAACAAGGGCGCGCTGTCGCGATCGTCAACGTCCGGTAATGTGCGCGGCGCGAGGACTTCCTGAAACAGCCGCTGTATGCGCGCGCGATCCTCGTCCAGTCGAGGAAACACGATACCGATGTCCTTTTCACCCCGTTCCAGTGCTGCTCTCGCCCAGAGAGCGGCGGCGCGAATTTCCTCCTCGCGGGATGAGTAGCTTTCGCGATAACAACGTACGGGATCCCGTTCCGGCGTGTACATGCGCAGCTCCGAGCCACGGGCGTCGAGTGCGTCGAGCAGCGCGGCCTGCGCCGGGGGCATGTCCAGATCGAAACCCGCGAGTAGCACGAGGCGGGGCGCGGGGAGTATGCCGTCGCGCAGCGCATCGGTCACGGAACTCCACATCCGGGCGGAGGGAGACAAACCGAGCCGCTCGCAACGCCCGAGCACATCCGCGCGCACGCGGAGATACAGCCCGTGATCCTCGGTCAGTGGCTCGTCGGCGTGAACCCGCCACAGCGCCTCGCCCGCGAGGGCCTCGGACATCATGCGGGCCAGGGCATCGGTGTTCACCGCGGCCTCGCCTTCGCGCCGCGCGCGCAAGGCCTCCTCCCAGAGCGCGCTTTCCTGAGCGGCACCGAGCACAGGGTTATAGCGCGTGTCGGGGCTGAGCAGCAGCAAGTCGGCATGGCGGGACGCGAGCCAGGCGCGCAATGGCAGGATGGATGGTGCCGGCCACACCATCCTTCCGCCGGCGATCGCATGCCGCGTGTGCAGTACGCCGATGTAGCGTGCGAGGCGCTGCGTGGCGCAGAGCACCACCCCGCCGTCTTCGATGGCGTGGAGAAGTTCGGAGGTATCGTGCAGCGCGGATTTCAGCGACCGCATGGCCAGGTCCGCACAAAATCGCATTGCTCGAAGGTCTGCGGCGAATCCGGGAGCCAGTGTTCGTCACCTTGACGCAGGCGCTGAATGGTATCGAGCGCCTCGTCTCCCACTGCGTGGCCATGCCGCGCAAGCCAGCAACCGACAACCGTCCCCGTGCGTCCGAGGCCACCGCGGCAATGCACGTACACGGCGCGGCCAGCTGCGATATGGTCGTCGATGGCGTCGAGGATGTCCACCATGAACGCGGGCTCGGGAACGGACATGTCGAGATAGGGAAAACGCAACGCGTAGACGGAATCACCACGTTCTTCGGCGATGGCGCGGAGCAACTCCTGATAGCGCAGCACGAGTTGACCGGTGAGATTGGTCTCGTCGTCCTCGGTGAGATCGAGGAAGGCGCGCACACCCGCGTCCAGCAGCAGCCGCAGCTTCTCCTGCGCTTCCGTCGCGTCGATGCTGCCGGGATACGGGCCGGCCATCAACTGGCCGTCACGAACCCAGTAACTCCGTACGATAGGACCGGCAGACATTGAAATCCCTCCTTGAACAACAGGCGGAATCGGCGGCGAGGCGACGCCGTACGAATGGTAAAGGTAACGCGACTAATCCTGTTGCCGCATCCCATCGAGCAGGAAGAACACCCCGCCGTTGAGATGCCAACCCGAGGCAACATTTTCCATGTTCGTGTACTGACGTGCTCCGGCTGTCACTCCGAAGCCATCAAGCAATTCCAGTCGAACATGCGGCCCATAGGCGATGAAGCGAGGCATGTTGGTGCCGAAGCCGAAGTTTCCTCCCCTCCACGCATTGTCTCCATTCTTCAGTGGCTCGATGCCATTGACCAACATGGCCAGAGTAAAAGGACCGATGGGTCCGAGTTCGAGCGCGGCGGAATAATGCCATTCGTCTGAATAGCCGCCATTGCGGTTGTTGAATCCGGCGCCCACCGCCACCGCGATGGGAAAGGCTTGCGGCGTGTAGAGATACTGCAAGCCGAAAATCTGATTATATTCGCCATCGCCGGTCCACAATCCCAGAGGATCGGTGGTTTCACCCAGGGGAAAAGACGCCGTCACCGCCAGCGAAACAGTGTGCTGTTCGCCGCCGGCAAACGCCCAGCGCAACCCGAGTTCGGCATCGCCTGGCGCCTGCACCGAGCGCGAGGGACCGTCGGGCGTCTCGCGCACAGACAGATAGCGATATCCCGCAAGCCGCATCACGCCGGTAACGGACGAGGAATAGCCGTACTCGCCGATCATGGTGAAGGTGTTGTCACGGATGTGGTCCACGTCGACCGCCGTGCTGCCGCGGTACCAGGTGCTGGTGGAATAACCCTGCCAACCGAAGTTCAGATAGGTCTGGCGCGCCTGGCGGGGGTGCTCCACCCCATCGGCCAGTGCCTGTGTACTGAGGAGAACGATGGCGAGAAACATCGTGCGAAGAGTATTCATGGGTCTGTCGTAGCGGTGATGAAAGCTGGTCGTATCGCGCGGGTATGGAACCGATTGTATAAAAGTACGGGATTTCGATGGATGGTACAAAAGGATGCGGAGTACCAACGGATACGGACCTGACCGCTCCGCAGTGAGGAGATGGTGATGCTTGTGCCATGCCGCGGTCTGCTCAGCGATATCCCCGTGGTATCGAGGCACCCATTGCGTGAGGCTCGTATGCATCGTACATTTCACCCGAACGACCCCGGAGGCTGTATGGCACAAATCGTATTCACGGACGCGCACGTGGCTGGCCCGATTGCCCGCTTGGTATTGGGCAGCGTGATGCTCGCGCACGGACTGCAAAAGGCGCTCGGCTGGTTCGGCGGCAAGGGCTTCATCGAAACGCTCGACGGCTTCGTGCTGCAAGGCATCCCCTACGCGCTGGGCGTGCTGGTGATCGCTGGCGAAACGCTCGGTGCCGTGGCGCTGATTCTCGGTTTCGTGGGCCGCTTCATGGCGGCGGCGCAGATCATCATTCTCGCGGGAGCCATTTATAAAGTGGCAGGCGCCCACGGTTTTTTCATGAACTGGACAGGCATGAAAGAAGGCGAGGGTTTTGAATTCCACCTGCTCGCCATAGGTCTGGGCCTCATTGTGCTGGTGATGGGCAGTGGATCGCTTTCCATCGACCGCTGGCTGACGCGACGCTATTGGGGATAAGCGGAGGTGCTGCCGTCCGCGGCTTGAGACAACCCCGTGCGAGGCATCCTTCACCATCACACGAATCAAGGTCCTGGGTTGGATTGCTTCCGCGACAATCGTCTCCATCGTTCATGCACATCATGTGCGCAATTGCACATGACGTGGTTCACGACTTATCTAAATCGATGCCGACACTTCGCTTCGCCCCGGCGAATCGAAACCTCATTCTACGATCTGTATCGATGGGATCGGAAACGTGCGCGACCCTTCGACTCCGCGCCGTATCATTATTGTACTATTACGGATACACGTGCTCGGCGCTACGCTGCACATGACATGGTCTCTTAGTCGGTTTCAGATCTGCCGTCACGCTGAGTCAGTCCACCAGCGAATACGCCGGTTTGGATCGTGCATGACAGGTCGGTCTCGGCAAACATTTCATAACGTCGTCACACTGAGGGACGCGCCTGCGAGTCGAATAGTGTTTCTTTTGAAAATCATCGTCCAGGCGCGGACTCGAAGTGTCTGCTCCATTTCTGGTAGGTTGCAAGCCATGTCATGTGCAGCGACGAGCCCGCGGCACGGACGTTCGGTGAGAGAAGATCCTGGTTCGGGCTCGGAGTCGAACCCTTCGACTTCGCGCCGGAATCACGTAGTACCATCTTGTGCATTCGTGCTCGACGCTCCGCTCAGGTCTGGGACTCGCCGTGGCGACCCTTCGACTCCGCGCCGTATCATTATTGTACTATTACGGATACACGTGCTCGGCGCTACGCTCAGGGTGACGAAGTTCTGTCATGCAAGAAACAAACCGGCGCAAGCGCTGGTGAACGAATTCAGCCGACGGCGCGGCGTCTTCATCGCATCCGCAGTCACTCCACACCTTTGCCTGAAACCATTTACACCGTGCATGATGTTGGGAAACGGTACATTTTTTCCATTTTCCCCCAAAACACATGCACGAGACGCCAACAGACCCTGCCGCGAAACGACGACGTTTGTTTTATTTCGCCCTTCCTGTTCTCATCCTTGTCGGTGGATATGCGACCATGCAACTGCTGGCCGGAATGAAGGAGGAAGCTCCGCGGCGCACTCCCCCGCCCACCATTAAACCCGTCCGTGTCGAGGTGGTGCGGCCGGGTGCCCTTCCCGTGCTGGTGGAGGCTCTGGGACGCGTCGGCACGGTGCAGCCGGTACAACTCGTCAGCGAAGTCACCGGTCTCGTGGAAGCAGGCGATGTGCCCTTCCGGCCGGGCAGCCGTTTTCGGGAAGGACAACTCCTGCTGCGCATCGACGCGCGACAGGCGCAGCTGACACTCAACAGTTTGAAAAGCGATTTTCTCAATGCGCTGGCGGCAGTGCTACCGGAAATAAAAATCGATTTCCCGACGTCCTTCGAGATTTGGCAAAAATATTTCGATGCCTGCGGTTTTCAGCAGCGCCTCCCCGATCTGCCCGAAGCCAACGAGCGCAATCTGAAGCTGCTGCTCACGCGCGCGCAGGTATTCAAGCTGTATTACGCCGTGCGCCAGCAGGAAATCGTGGTGGAAAAGCACAGCATCCGCGCTCCGTTCAATGGCAGTCTCGTCGCGGCCGCCCTGCATCCGGGCTCGGTGGCCCGCGCGGGCGCGCCGCTAGGAGACGTTATCAGTCTCGACGGCATGGAAGTGGAACTTCCCATCCCATCGGCGGATCTCTCCTGGATTGCGCGCGGACAGCGTCTTGTGCTGCGTTCGCAGGATGCATCGCGCAGTTGGACAGCGGAAATTGTACGCATCGGCAGCGCCATCGACCGGCGGTCGCAAAGCATTCCCGCCTATGCACGCATACTCGGCGACGCCTCGGTGCTGCATGAGGGCATGTATGTGAACGCCGAAATCGCGGGACGCACGCTGAGCAATGCCACGCGTGTGCCGCGCCGCGCCGTGTATGAAAACCGCTACGTGTACGTGCTCGCCGACGGACGGCTCGAACGGCGCGATGTGCGTATTGCCGCCTCGACCGCCGATGCGCTGCTTGTGGACGCGGGGTTGCGCGATGGGGACTCGCTTGTGGTGGAGTTGCTTCAAGGAGTCGCTCCGGGTATGCGCGTGGTGGCGCGCGACGATGCGGGACGTGCTGAATGAAGCGCATCATCGCGTACTTCGTGCGCTTCCCGGTGTGGACCAATGTGCTGATGTTCAGCATCGTGCTGTTCGGTCTCTTGTTTTTCAATGCGACGCGCTACTCCTTTTTCCCCGAAACCCGGCCCGACCTCCTGACGGTACAGGTGGCCTTCCCCGGCGCTTCGCCCGAGGAAGTGGAAGAAGGTGTGGTGTTGAAAATCGAGGAGGCGATCGACGGACTCGAGGGCATCGACCGCATCACCTCCGTATCGCGCGAGAATCTCGGCATCATCACGGTGGAGACACTGCCGACCGCTGACATGAACGTGGTGGTTGCGGATGTGAAAAACGCAGTGGACCGCATCAGTTCCTTCCCGCTCGGCAGCGAAAAGCCGGTGATTTTCGAGCAGAAATTCCGCTCGCGCGCGCTGTCGGTGGTGCTGTACGGCAGCGCCGATCTCTACAATCTGAAATTTCAGGCCGAGCGATTCCGCGATGAATTGCTCGCCTCGCCCGCCATTTCGCAGGTGGAAATCAGCGGCATTCCGAATCTCGAGTTCTCATTGGAGATCTCGGAAGAGAATCTCCGGCGCTACGGCATCAGCTTCGCCGAGGTAGCGGCGGCAGTCGGCGCGGAGAACATCAACCTGTCCGGCGGCAAATTCGATACGAAGGACGAGGAAATTCTGATTCGTGCCAACGCCCGCGAATACTATGCGCGCGAACTGGCAACGCTCGTGGTGCGTGGCGACGACACCGGACCCATCGTGCGACTTTCCGACATCGCCACCATACACGAGCGCTGGGAAGACGTGCCCGACCGCACCTACTACAACGGACGCCCTGCCGCCGTACTCAACATCGACAAGACCAGCGACGAAGACATTCTCGAAGTGGCCGAGACGGCCAAGCGTCTTGTGACGCGCTTCAACGAGACGCATGAGACGCTGCAGGCACTGGTCACCGACGATCGCACCGTGGCTTTGCAACAGCGCATCGACATTCTGGTGAGTAATGGATTGATGGGACTTGCGCTGGTGGTCATCACGCTGGGTTTCTTCCTCAACCTGCGGCTTTCGTTCTGGGTGTCGGTGGGCATTCCCTTTTCCTTCGCTGGCATGTTCATCGTCGCGGGCTTTGCCGGAATCACCATCAACGTCATTTCGCTGTTCGGCATGATTGTGGTGGTGGGCATTCTGGTGGACGACGGCATTGTCGTGGCCGAAAACATTTACGCGCATTATGAACGCGGCAAGAGCGCGCTGGAGGCGGCGGTGGATGGCACGCGCGAAATGCTCGTGCCGGTCAGCACTTCGGTGCTCACCACCATCGTGGCCTTTCTGCCGTTTTTCTTTCTGGATGGACAACTCGGAAAATTCATCTGGCACATGGCGCTCGTGGTGATCGCCTCGCTGGCGTTTTCACTCGTCGAATCGTTTTTCATTCTGCCCGCGCATCTCGCGCATTCGCGTGGCCTGCACGCGCACAAGGACGACGGTCCGATTCGGCGGCGTATCGACGCGTTCATCGAATGGATGACGCAGCGCGTGTACGCGCCCAGTCTGCGCTTCGCGCTCGAACACAAATGGATTACCGTGGTCACACCCGTGGCAGCGGTGTTGTTCACCATCGGATTGCTGCGCGGCGGTTTCGTGGGCATCACCTTTTTCCCCTTCATCGATGGCGATACGCTGCCGGTGAATCTCTCGCTGGTTGCGGGACGGCAGGAGCGCGACACCGATTCGCTGCTTACGGTGATCGAGCGGAGAAGTTGGGAGATGAACGAACGCCTGAAGGAGCAGCGAAGCGATGGCCGCGAGGTGGTGCTGGGTATACGGCGCGACATCGGCTCGAATGAATTCAACGAGCGCGGTTCGCATACCGGCATGGTAACGCTGGAATTACTCGACAGCGAGATCCGCGATATGGACACGCCGGATATGGCCAACATGCTGCGCGAGTTGGTGGGTCCGCTGCCCGACGCGCAGAAGGTCACCTACGGCCGCGTGGGATTTTTCGGCAAACCCATCTCGGTGAGCTTGCTCGGCAACGATCTCGGACAACTCACCGAGGCACGTGACAGACTGGTCGCGGAGCTTTCCCGCTTCACCACGCTCAAGGATGTCACGGACAGCGAGGCCGAAGGTCGACGCGAAATCGACATTCGGCTCAAACCCCGCGCATACGCCTTGGGTCTGACGCTGCGCGATGTGGCCTCGCAGGTACGGCAGGGATTCTTCGGACTCGAGGTGCAGCGCATACAGCGCGGACGCGACGAAATCCGCGTGTGGGTGCGCTACACCGAGACCGATCGTTCGTCGCTGGGCTTTCTCGACCGCATGCGCATACGCACGCCGGACGGCGCCGAGTATCCCTTCGCGGAGTTGGCGGAGTACACACTCGACCGCGGCGTCATCGCCATCAATCGACTGGAGCAGCAGCGCGAGATCAAGGTGGAAGCGAATCTCGCGGATGTCGCCCTCGACGTGCCGCCCATACTCGCACAAATCCGCGAAGAGGTGTTGCCCCGCGTGCTCGGTGAGGTGCAGGGAGTACGGGCTTCCTTTGAAGGACAATCGCGCAGTCAGGAAAAGACCGTGGTATCGATGCGCTCGGCGTTCTCCGTGGCCTTCGTGGTGATGTTCATCCTTATCGTGCTGGTATTTCGCTCCTACGCCCAAGCCGGGCTGGTGATAGCAATCGTACCCATCGGTATACTCGGGGCGGTGTGGGGACACGGATTGCATGGCGTGCAATTGAACACGCTGTCGCTCTACGGACTGATCGCCCTCACCGGCATTATCGTCAACGACAGCATTGTGATGATCGACACCATCAACCGCAAGTTGCGGAATGGCGTTGCTGTTCTGGAGGCGGTACACAGCGCGGCGGTGTCGCGTCTGCGCCCGATTTTACTCACCACACTCACGACAGCGGTGGGTCTCGGTCCGCTGATTTTCGAGACAAGCAGACAAGCGCAATTCCTCATTCCCATGGCAATTTCGGTGGCGTACGGCCTGCTATTTGGCACCTTTATCATGCTCATCGTCGTACCGGCGGGCTTTCTGGTGTTGAATCGACTGCGACTTCTCTGGGCACGTTTCCGAGGTGACACGGCGGCGACGCCCGAGTCGGTGGAACCCGCGGTGATGGAATTACGCAAAGGAGTGGCCTGATGTACCGACCCCTCATTCTCTTCCTGCTCCTGACCGCGGTCAGTCCCCTTTCCGCGCAGCCGTTGACGCTCGACGCGGCTCTGGCCATTGCCCTCGAACACAACCATGCGATACGTCTTGCTCGACTCGATGCGGACCTGGCGCGAGAAACGCGGAGTTTGGGCACGGCGGGTTATTTACCAACGCTGGATTTCGGGGCTTCGGCATCGTACACCGGCAGTCGTCAGGACAGCAATTCGCCGTTCACATTCGGCGACAGCGACACCCGGGCAGTGTCGGCGCAGCTCTCGCTGAATTGGACGCTGTTCGACGGCTTCCGCATGTTCGCCGACGACGCGCGCTACCGCGAGTTGACGTTGCTTGGCGAAACCCAGGCGCGGGCGCGCATCGAAGCCACGGTGCTGGATGTGGCGCGGGCCTGGTTCACGCTCGCGCAGCAGCAGCAGCTCGACAGCGTATACGCGCTCACGCTCTCCATTTCGCGGACGCGATTGGAAAAGGCCCGCGTACGGAGAAGTTTCGGCGGTTCGTTGGCCGAAGCGCTCAATGCTGAAGTGGCCTACACGAACGATTCGCTGGAGGCTATCGAACAGCGGCATGTTTTGGATATCGCTCGACATTCGCTGAATCTCGCTCTCGGTCGTTCGTCGGAAGTGCCGATAGAGGTTCTGCATGATATGGAACTCCCCGCGCTGCCGTATTCGGATGCGGCGCTGTTCGAACTCGCACGCGAACGCAACGCCGCGCTGCGCGCCAGCCGGCACGCATTGGGTGTGGCCAGGGAGGAGCGAGCCCTGCGTCGCGGCAATTTCTTCCCCCGCGTGTCCGCATTCGCACAGTACGGCATGAGTGATCGAACGGTGATTCCCGCGGTGCCTCGCGACGGCGGCAACATACTCACCAGCGGCACGGATGCCGTGGCCGGGCTGAATCTGTCGATGAACCTGTTCAATGGTTTCCGCAATTCCATCGATGTGCAACGCGCCACCATCGAGCAGAGACAGGCCGAAATTGCGTTGGAGGAGGAGCATCTGCGCTTGGATGCCACGCTGCGCGAGCAACTATCGCAGCTTCGTCTGCGTGAAGCTGCGCTGAAACTCGCCGGGCAAAACCGCGAAGCCGCTCGCGCCGCACTCGAATTGCAGGTCGAACGTTTCGAAGCGGGCAGCGCCTCGTCGCTTGAATTCCGCGATGCGCAACTGCAATTCGTGCGGGCAGCCACCGCGCACATCGACGCGCGCCTGCGCCTGAGACTCGCGCAACTCGCATTGCTGCGCAGCATCGGCGACATCGTGCGTTGATTCGGCGCGACGAGCATTTTTTCCCCCGCCGCGCAGGATGTATTTTCCACTTCGATGTACCTTCAGCGCGGAAGCACGATGGACAGTGGTCGCGGAAATCCCGTACTCGACGTACGCCATGTCTCGGTTTCGTTCGAGACGCATGACGGCACCGCTCAGGCAGTGAACGACGTGTCTTTCACCCTCCATGCCGGCGAGTCGCTGGGTTTGGTGGGCGAATCCGGTTGCGGCAAATCCGTCACCGCGCTTGCCATCATGCGCCTGATCCGCGATCCGGGCCGCATTCACAGCGGAGAGATACTCTTCCAGCATTGCGACCTGCTGACATTGAGCGAGCGCGAGATGCGCGAGATCCGGGGGAAAAGCATTTCCATGGTGTTTCAGGAACCCATGACCGCCCTCAATCCCGTGTTCACCATTGGTGATCAGCTCACGGAGGTGATGTTGCTGCACGAGCGAAAGAGCTGGAGCGACGCGCAGGAGCGCAGTCTCGCCCTGCTCCGACGCGTCGGCATACAGGATCCCGACACCGTGATGATCAGCTATCCGCATCAACTCTCCGGCGGCATGCGCCAGCGCGTGCTCATCGCCATGGCGCTGGTCTGCACACCAGTGGTGCTCATCGCCGACGAGCCCACGTCCGCCATCGACGTCACCGCGCAGGCGCAGGTCTTGCATCTGATCAATGAGCTGCGTCTGGAATACGGCATGGCGGTGTTGATGATCACGCACGATCTCGGCGTGGTGGCCGAGACCTGCGACCGCGTGGCCATCATGTACGCTTCGCATATTGTCGAAACCGCCCCCGTGCATGCGCTCTTCTCCGCGCCTCGCCACCCGTACACGCAGGGACTGCTGCGATCCATTCCTTCATTGCACGTCCGCGGCGAACGCCTCACGATTATTCCCGGACAGGTTCCGCGACCCACCATGTACCCCGAAGGATGCAACTTCCAATCCCGCTGCACGCGTGCCACCGAACAATGCGTGTTACACGAGCCGCGACTGATCGAGACGGACAGCGGGCATGCCGTCGCCTGCTGGAATCCCTTGCCTGCCGCTACACCGGGCACGACCTAGCACCCCGAGAGCGGTGACGAATCCGTTTCCGCCCTGGCACCATCCAACATTGCGCCGGGATGATCCGGGGAACGCCGCTGTGCGTTTCCATGGTTATCACAGCATCACCACGCTTTGCGGCATCGTCGAGCAAACATGCCAGCGCCTCGGTGTTCCGGGGCAGGAGCCAAGTGAAAGCACCAATTTCATGCATTGTCTTTGATGCATTTTTCCCGTAACCTTATGGGATGTTGAGAAGTCTCCTCTTTGTGCTGTCGAGTTGACATCTCCCGTTAGCCCAGCCCGCTGTTCGACATATACTCACTCTGCGAGGAATTGCATGCGGAACCTCTCCCGACTGCTCGTTCTTGGCCTGCTCATGCTTCAGGCCGTTTCCCTCCGTGCCCAACATCAACACTCTCATGCGGACGACCAAGGCGTGGCCGTGCGGCTGCCCGAGGAAGTACTCACCATGACGCGCGCGCAAATGCAGGAGCGACAGACGCTCGCCAAGGCGCATCTCGCCCTGCGTGGTTTCGCCGAGAAAAACGCTGACTGGAATTTTTACTACGACGCTTTGCGCCGCACACCGCATCGTGCATGGGGCTCGGGTATCGCCATCGACGGCTACTCCAGCATCAATCTGCTGAACGCCCCGCGGGCGGGCGCGCAATTCATCGAGCGCCACGCCGATGTACTCAACGTCGAGCCCTCCGCGCTGCGTATGCTTTACTCGGAAATCGTCGACGGCAAGGCCTATCAGAAATACATACAGACGTATCGCGGTCTTGATGTGCTGCACAGCTATGTCGATCTCCGCATCGCTCCGAACGGCAAGGTGGTCATGTTCGGCTCGGATTTCCACAAGAATATCGATGTGGAAACCACCCCCACCGTGGCGCTGGATGCCGCTCGGGAATTCGCCAAGGCCGGACTCCCCTACACCAGCAGCAATGATCACATCACCGACCGCGGCATATACATTCTGCCGATGCGCTACAACGACCACATTGATTACCGCCTGGTCTATCAGTTCGAGGTGCAAAACGGACCGCGTGAATTGTGGGAAACCTATGTCGATGCCCACACCGGTGCCATTGTCTGGCGGCACGATCTGATTCCGCATTTCCACAACAATCCGAATGGCGGCCCCAATGCCATGGCCAATGTGGTCAACGGCACGATTCGCATCTCCATCTATCCGACGAGCTATGTTGCGGCGCCGGTCACCGTGCCGTTGAAAAACGCCTACGTCTGGATCGCGGGCAAGATGTACGTCACCGACGCGGATGGCAAATTCACCGCCGATCTTGGCTCGGCCACTACGGGACAATTGATTACGCGACTTTCGGGTCCGTACGCGCGCGTGCGTCGCGACGATACCACACGCGTCTCGGGAGGAACACCGGTCAACGCCGTACAGAGCATGACCGTGGCCGCCGGGCAGACACTTGAACTGCTGTGGGACGATGCCAATTCCGTCTCCTCCGAACGCAACACGTTTTATCACATCAACCTTGTGCGTGACTTCTCACGCGCCATCGATCCGGGTCCGGCCAATGCACAACTCGATTCGCAGATTCCGGGACTTGTGGAGATCAACGACGAGTGCAATGCGTTTTTCGATGGCCGTGGCGTGAATTTCTTCCGCTCCAGCGTCAGCTGCGGCAACACCGGCGAAATCGCCTCGGTGATCCACCACGAGATCGGCCATGGCATTCACATCTGGCTCCACAACAATCTGCTAGGCCGCGGTCCGGTGAATGGCGCGTTGAAAGAAGCCCTCGCCGACATGACATCGAACTTCCTCTCCGACGATCCACGCATCGGTGTGGGCTTCCTGAAAGGTGGCGCCAACGGCGGCATCATCCGGAATTCGAAGAACACGTTGCGTTATCCCGAGAATGTGGTGAACGAGATTCACGACGACGGCATGATTCTCACCGGCGCGGTGTGGGATGTGCGTGAGGCCATCGGACTCGAGCACACGAAGAAGCTCTATCACATGGCCATGTACGGCACACCCGACGCCGCCGAACTCGGCATCGCGCTGGCGGATTACTTTGTGGAGTTTCTTGTGGCCGACGATGACGACGGCGATCTCTCGAACGGTACGCCGAATTCGCCTGCGATCATCAAGGCCTTCAACGATCACGGCATTCCGGGTTCCGCCATTCGCATCGCACATGCGGGTATGCAGGATCAGAACAGCGTGACGCAACCCTACGTTCTCACCGGCACCGCGCGCGTGCCGAATGAAATCAATCCGGATCTCATGAGCATCCAGCGTGTGGACGCGGTGTACTCCATCGACAACTGGGCAACGCAGGAACGTGTGACAGCGACCTACAATCCCGGTACGCGGGCTTTTTCCGCTGAAATTCCACCACAACGAGCTGGCACCATCGTGCGGTACTATTTCGAAGCGACCGATAATTTCGGCAGTAGCGCCACGGAGCCGGGCAATGCACCGTCCTCCAGCTACCTCTTCCTCGTCGGCTTCGAGCGCAAGGAGTTCCACAACGCCGAGGAAATCGATGGCTACGCGGTGAAGGGCGATGCCACCACCGGACAGTGGGTACGCGAGGTACCGATCGGAACCTGGAACACGCAGCTTGGCTCCCCGCCCAATGTGCCCTTCGTGCAGCCCGACGAAGATTTCACACCGGGCAGTGGGAACACACGCTGCTGGGTCACCGGCAATGCCACACGCGGTTCGCAGTTGGGTGCGAATGATGTGGACGACGGCGAAACGATTCTAACATCGCGCAATTACGACATCTCGGCATTGAGCACGCCGGTGTTGCGCTACTACCGTTGGTATTCGAACAATGCCGGCGCGGAGCCCGGACAGGATTTCTGGACCGTGCGCATTTCCGAGGGTGGCAGCAACTGGGCGATTCTCGAGCGCACGAGACAGACCGACGCCTCCTGGCAGCCGCGAGTGTTCGTGATCAAGGATTTCATCACCCCCAGCGCGACGATGAAAGTGGAATTCACCGCTGCGGACGATGAGCCCGGTTCGCTGGTTGAAGCTGCTGTGGACGACATTGAGATTCTCGACATCAATCTCGCATTGGTTGATGTGGACAACACGCCGGTGCGTCCTGTGGATCTGCGCCTGGAGCAGAACTTCCCGAACCCGTTCAATCCATCCACCACCATTCGCTACACACTGCCTGAGGCATCGCAGGTGGAAGTGCACGTGTTCAACGCCCTCGGCGTGCGCGTGGCCCTGCTGCGCGAGGGACTCAAACTGGCGGGTACGCACGAGGCACAGTTCGATGCCGGTGCGCTGCCGTCGGGCGTGTACATGTACGAAATGCGCGCCGCGGGCCAGCGCCTGTCGCGCACGATGACACTGTCGAAATAATTCGGCAACATTTCGCACCGCGGTGACGCGGAGCAGGCACGGATCGCGCGAGTGGTCCGTGCCTTTGTTTTTCCCCCGTCGCAATTTTGCCAATGATGAGGGAATACGTAGCTTATGGAATGAGACAGAGCATGTACACCTCCGCTGTCCTCGTCCTGCTGGCTGCCGCCCTGATGGGCGCCTGCTCCGACCGCAAGCAGGACGACGCCGTTCCCGCCCGTTTCACCTTCACCGCTCCGCGCAATGCGCCGACCATCGATGGCGCGGCCGCCTTCGCGCTGATAGAACGCCAGGTGGCTTTCGGGCCGCGGGTGCCGGGTACGCCGGCGCATACAGCGTGCAGGGATTTTCTGATCGATGCCTTGCGCGGCATGGGTTGGACCTGTGAGCTGCAATCCTTCACCATGCCCGGCTATGACGGCGAGACCTTGCAGTTGCACAACATTGTCGCGCGCCTTCACCCCGAGCGCACAACACGCGTGCTGCTCACGGCGCATTGGGACACGCGTCCGATGGCGGACATGGAAAGGGACGAGAGCAGCAAGCGCCTGCCCATTGCCGGCGCCAACGATGGCGCCAGTGGCGTTGCGGTGCTGTTGGAAGTGGCGCGTTCGCTCGCGGCACGGCCGGCGGGCATCGGTGTGGACATCGTGCTGTTCGACGGCGAAGACTATGGACGGAGCGGTGACGAAAGCATGTTCTGTCTCGGTTCGAAATACTACGCCGCATCGTTGAGCACGGACGACGTGATGCCGGTTTTCGGCGTGCTGCTCGATCTCGTGGGCGATCGCGATGCCGTGTTTCCTCGCGAGGGCCACAGCGACGCGTACGCCCGTGACATCGTGGATCTGTTCTGGGGTCGCGCGGCCGCACTTGGCCTGCGGCAATTCAGCTCCTCGCGCCACGATCCCATTATTGACGATCACGTGCCGCTCAATCAGGTGGCGGGCATAAAGACCATCAACATCATCGACGCGGAACTCGTTGGCCATGCCACAAGCGACGAACGCCGCAAATATTGGCACACGCTTCAAGACACACCCGCGCAATGCGCGCCCGAAACGCTGGCCGCTGTGGGAAATCTCCTTCTCCATGTCCTGCACGGCATGGAAGCGGCCGGGAAATAAACGCCTCGTCCCACTCACCACATTCGCAGAACAACATGACGACATCGCAAAGCTACATTCGCCTGCGCTTCCCGCGCAGTGAACAGGACAATCTGATCCAGGATATCCTGCACAGCTTCGAACCTCTGGGTTTTCTCGACGAGGAGGATTACTGGGAGGCGTATTTCGACACACTGCAATGGGACGATGGCGTGCGTGGGAGTTTCGTCGAGGCATTGCGCCGCGAGGATGTGTCGTTGCCCTACGATATCGAGCGCTTTGAGAAAGAGAACTGGAACAAGGAATGGGAAGAAAGCATCACCCCGGTGCGCGTATCCGAGCGCATTCTCATCCGTCCCTCCTGGCATCAGGTGGAGGCGCAGGAGCAGGATATCGTGCTGGTGATCGATCCGAAAATGTCCTTCGGCACCGGTTTCCACGCCACCACGCGTCTGATGCTGCGCCTCACCGAGCGCGTTGCCGCCGTAGGCGATCGTGTGCTTGACGTGGGCACCGGCACTGGTGTGCTGGCCATCGCAGCGCTCAAATTGGGTGCGGCATCCGCCGTGGGTGTGGATATCGACGAATGGTCGCGTGAAAACGCCGAGGAAAATTGCCTACGAAACGGCATTGGCGAGGAAATGACCGTGCTCCAGGGCTCCATCGATCTCGTCGAGGGTCCGTTCACGCTCATTCTCAGCAACATCACCAAACTCGACAACATCGACATGCTGCCGCAGCTCGCGGATTTGTTGGAAGCAGACGGACGCATTGTGCTGTCGGGCTTCTACAGCGGCGATGGTGCGGATGTGAAGGAGGCCATGCGGCGCAACGGCCTCGAACCGCTGGAGGACATGCACGAGGACGAGTGGATGGCCATCAGCGGCGAGAAAGTACGCGCATGACCATCGCATCCATCGATATCGGCACAAATACCATTTTGATGCTCATCGCCGAGGTGAGTCCGGGCGGAAGCATTCGCACGATCAGCGATGAACAGGTGATCGCCCGCATTGGCAAAGGGGTGGATCGCAGCGGCGCCATCGCCTGGGACGCGTTCACACGCAGCGAGGAATTCCTTTCCCGCTACCTCGAGAAAGCCCGCGCACACAAGGTGGATATCGTACGCGTGACGGGCACCAGCGCATTGCGCGATGCGCACAACCGCGAGGACTATCTCGAATACATGCATCAACGCCTCGGTATCGACATCGAGATTTTGAATGGCGAGGACGAGGCGCTGTGGACCTACGGCGGTGCGATCAGCGGAATTGTCGACAAGAAAGGATCCTATGCCGTGCTCGACATCGGTGGTGGATCCACGGAGCTGACTGTGGGGCGCGGTCTGCATATCGTGCAGCGGAAAAGTCTCGACATTGGCTGCGTGCGTTTGACAGAAAAGCACCTCGCTCACACTCCCCCGACAGACGATGAGGTTGCCGCGCTGCTGGAGAATATCGATGCGGCCATCACCGCGTATCCCGATTTCGACGTCCGGAACACCACGTTCGTAGGCGTAGCGGGCACGGTGACCACGCTTGCCGCAATCGAGCGTGGCCTGAGCTCCTACGACGCCGAAGCGATAGCCGGCACCGTACTCGAAACGGAGAGCATCCTGCGTCGCTTTGAACAATTCAGGCAGCTCAGCCGCGAGCAACTCCAGGGGGAGTTGCGCATCGATCCGGGACGTGCCGACATCATTCTGGTGGGTGTGGCCATACTCGCGCGCTTCATGAGTGCACGCGGCATTCCTTCCATCACTGTTTCAGAGCGCGGACTTCGCTATGGCATCGTCATGCGCGAATGGGAGCGCTCGGTCGAGAGCAAGCAGTAAGCTGTGCGTCTACGCGACGGCGGGTGAATTTGTTTTTGGGGATTGGCTGAGTGCGGAATACATCTGAAGAGATGAAAGAGAGCGGAGAGAGCGGAGAGGAAGTGTTGAGGTCGCTTCCCGCTCGAATGCTGCCGGCCGGCCGAGTGCGTGATACATTTGAAGAGCGCGCGGAGAGCGCCGAGAGCGCAGAGGAATGTTTGAGGTTGCTTCCCGCTCGATCCATGCGCTCCGCGATAGTCGAGTTAACGCAAGGGCGCGGAGACGCATAGCCGCGATTCCTCTGAGCCCTCCGTGTTCGCGAAGCGCTCTGAGTTCTCTGGGCTAGCGAAGCCCGGTGTTCGCGAAGCGCCCTGAGTTCTCTGGGCTAGCGAAGCCCGGTGTTCGCGAAGCGCTCTGAGTTCTCTGGGCTAGCGAAGCCCCCCTCCTTACTCTCCTTTCCTCCTTACTCTCATTCTACAGTGTATTACCTGATCACGCTCACCCCACCACAGTAAAGCGGCGCACAGCGGCGATGAGCGTGCGTAGCGCGAAATCGACTTCGTCCCGCGTGGTGAAAGCGCCGAAAGAGAGACGCACTGTGGCACGTGCGGTGCGGGCATCGTGACCGATGGCGCGCATCACATGCGAGGCCTCGAAGCTGCCAGCCGTGCAGGCCGAACCACCGGAAGCTGCCACGCCGTGCAGGTCGAGTTCGAGCAGCAGCAATTCACCATCAACGGCATAATGCTCCCAGGGAAAGGACACGCTGAGAATGGCCGGCGACACCTCGCCGCTTGCCTCGTTAATGATGCAGTGCGGAAGCTCCGATCGTAACAAGTCGCATGCCTGTGCGCGCAACGCCGTCCATAGCATGCGGCGCTGCTCCATCTCCACTAGCGCAAGCCGCGCCGCTTCACCGAATCCCACAATGGCGGCGACATTTTCCGTTCCACCGCGGCGCCCCCTCTCCTGCGATCCACCGTGCATGAAACGCGCCATTTCCACACCAGAACGCAGATACAACGCACCGATACCCTTGGGCCCGTGAATCTTGTGCGCCGATAGCACCGCTATATCCACACCCAGCGCCTGCACATCGATGGGGATTTTTCCCGCACTTTGCACGAGATCCGAATGCAGCAGACCTCCCGCTTCGCGCGCCAGCGAAGCAGCCGCACGCAGGTCGAGCACACCGCCCGTTTCGTTGTTGACCTGCATGACACTGAGCAGATCAAACGGCCCGGTGATTGCTGTTACATCCGGCACCGCACCGGCGTCCACAGCAAGGTATCGGATGTCCGCATCCGTCATCATGGCGCAGGGCGCGAGTACCGCCTGATGCTCCGCCGGTGAGGTGACGATGACAGGTGGACGATCCTTCCCCGCACGGAGCCGCGCGAAAGCGAGTGCTGTGTTGTCGCCTTCCGTGCCGCCGCTGGTGAAAATGATTTCGGCCGGAGTCGCGCCGATCAATGCGGCTACATGCGCGCGGGCTCGTTCCACTGCCACACGCGCCGCGCGTCCGGCTGCGTGCAGGCTGGAAGGATTGCCGAATTCCATGTCCAGAAATGGAAGCATCGCCTCTCGCACACGCGCGTCGAGACGGGTGGTGGCGGCGTTGTCGAGATACACGAGCGTGGTTGTACTCACGGCGCGTCCGCTGAATATGAGAGCGTGATATCGCCGGCAAGCACCCGCTCCTCAACCCCGTCATCGTAGCGGACGATGAGAGAGGCGTCACTCGCGAGATCCAGGGCCGTCGCGGCTCGCACTCCGTGGGAGTCGTGGATGGTAATGCGCCGGCCGAACATGCTGCTGCATTGCTTCCAGCGGTCCAGCACGGGCGGATTCCCTGCTTCGGTCCATAACGTGTACAGCGCATCCAGGCGTTGGCAAAGCGCGGCAAGCAGTTGCTCGCGGTCGACGGGCGCGCAGAGTTCGCGAGCGAGCGAGGTGGGTGCGATGCGAAAGTCGCCCTCGAACACGGTTTGGTTGACATTGATCCCGATGCCGATGATCGCCCAGGGAGTATCGCCCAGCTTCCCTGATTCCAGAAGTATGCCGCAGGTCTTCCTGTCCTTCAGCAGCACGTCGTTCGGCCATTTCACCACGGCGTTCAGTCCAGTCTCCTCGCGAATGCACTCCGCCACGGCGCAACCGGCCAGCAGCGGCAGTCCTCCCCAATCTTCCATCGGCCGCCGTGGATAGATGATGAAGGTGCAGAGGAGATTGAGCCCATCCATGGCCTGCCACTGGCGGTCGAGACGTCCCCTGCCGGCGGTTTGGAAGTCCGCCGAAATCAACGTGCCTTCAGGGGGACGGTGCTGGACGTACTCCTTCGCGTGAGTGTTGGTGGAATCGATACGGGGGAAATGAATTCTGTGCGTTCCAAACATAGAACCTCCTGTCCGCTCAATCTAACGGACAGGAGGTGATGGTGCAAAGCGTGTGTGCGCGATGATCGTATGGCGAGCGCACTCAAATGGTGATGAATTTCTCGCCTTTCAACCCGCAGATGGGACACTCGCCGGGTGCGGTACCGAACTCGATGTGACCGCACACGGGGCAGAGATAGAAGTCGACCACTTCGAGATCCTTCCCCTGCGCCGCTGCCTCGAGAGCGAGCGCGTAGAGCTTGGCATGTACTTCCTCGGCCTTGACCGCGTAACCGAACATGGTGCGCGCGCGATGCGCCACGGCTTCGGCCTCCTCGAGCATCGGGGGGTACATTTCCTTGTATTCGTAGGTCTCGCCGTCGATAGCGGCCCTGAGATTCTCCACCGTGCTGCCTATGCCCTCGAGCGCGACGAGATGGCCTTCGGCGTGAATGCGCTCGGCCTCGGCGGTGGTACGGAAAAGGCGCGCAATGTTGGGAAATCCGTCACGCTCGGCCTTGCGCGCAAACGCGCGATACTTCTGATTCGCCTGGCTCTCTCCCGCGAACGCCTCTTTCAGATGATCTTTGGTCTGACTCATGTTCCACTCCGTTACTGAGGTGTGCTTGTTGTCGGGTGCCCAACGCCCCGAAGCGGAAATATAGCATACGAGAATCGGAGAGGCAACTCTTGTGCATTCGTAACGCCAGCTCGCCAGCACGCGGTGTCAAGGTTCGAGTACTTTCCCGAACAAGGTGCGATACATGAGCCGATACAGATCGGTGTTGTCCACATTCAGCGGCAAATACTGCGCGTTCATACCATGCGCGCGCGCGAGAATGGCTCCCATCACATCGTCCTCGGCTGCCCAGGCAATACCGAAGCGGAGCTTCACGCCTGTGGCGTCGGGCGCGGCCACGAAAGGCAACGTTGCCGTGCCGTCTCGACCGTCCAGCGGTGCGCCGTTGTCCGAAACCACCGGCAGCGGTCGCTCGAAGTCCGCCTCGTCGCGCACCGCCCACACTTGCATGCCGCCCGCGTCGCTATCTGCCGCGGTGAGCAAGAGGGTGCCGGGTGTGGTCGCGATGAAATCCATGGCCACGCCAATCGCCTCATCCGCCCGCGCGAGAGCAGTGAGCGCGCCGCGCGCGTTGTTGTCGTTGGCGAAGTTGTCGGAGCCCTCCTCTTCCACGACGAGGAAGAAGCGACGGTTACCAGCGGAAAGGAGTCGCAACGCCACTGCCGTCATCTCTGCCAACGTCGGCGCTTCCGGAGCGTACAGTGGCAGACCGGCGGCGGCGAGATCTTCTTCGCTGCGATCATTGAAGGTGTGTTTCGCCGCAAAGACGCCCAGCAGCTTGCCCGTGTTGCCCGGCAGCGCAAGCAACTCTTCACGCGTGTAGACGATGGTGTATCCTGCCGCCCGGGCTTCTTCGAGAATGTTCCGTCCGTCTTTGCGCACACCCGTGGAACCATGCCTCCCGCGCACACCTTCGGGCAGCAGCAAGATTTCCCCGCCGCCCAGAATGACCTCGGCCCCGCTCGCGATGATACCCGCGGTGATGGTATCCGTCGCATCGCGGTCAAAGGCGCTTGCGAGAAACACCCCGGTTCCCGGCTCGGCAAGATGACCACTGTTGATCACACCCACGGCGATTCCTGCACGCTGCGCTTCGACCATGATGGACTCGTGCTTGCCCGATCTGGCCCGAACGGGCTTGCCGGGTACATGGCCGTAAGTATCGTAATCCACTTTCACACCGAAGGCGTGCACCGTACCGCCCGCATGCGAGCTGCTGTTGGTGGAATTGCGCTGATGGCCGCGGTACAGCCCCATGCGCTGCATGCCATCCCAGTGCAGATAGCCATCGGGTCCCTTCTCCAAAAGGCGCAACGCGCCCCACATTCCCACACCACTTCCGTCGGGGTGAATGAAGATCACGTTGCCCTTTTCCAATTCCCCACGCTGGGCCACAAGTGGCGCCGCGACGATGAGCAGGAGAAATAATCCGATAAAAACCGTGCCGCGCATGCGTTGCTCCTGAGTGCGTTCGTGATTGCCACAGGAAAAATAGCCAACACAGACGAGGCGGCGTGTTAGAAGATTGTGAGAATGGCTGAAGCGCGACGCGGATGCGGACTCACACCCCCAGGCGCGAGAGCAGTTCACCGGCCTGAGCGGCCTCGGGCGATGCGGGTACTTCACGAACGCAACGACGGAGAACGCGTTCGGCCGCGACGAGATCGTTCAGGCGCTCGATATACACTCCTGCAAGTTCCATGTACACCACGGGATAACTGCGCGCGTCGCGTTGCAGCGACCGCTCGTAGTACTCCGCAGCGAGGAGCCACTGCGAGGCCTGCGTGTGCACGCGCGCTGCGGCGAGTTGCAGAGACGCATCAGCAGTGCTGTCGTCCACCGCCAGCCGTGCGGCCTCGGCGATGCGCTCGATGGTGATGCCCGGTGTGAGGTACGCATCCAGCAACGCCGCTTCGCGCCACGAGGGCACCAGCGGCTTAAGCACGGCCAGGTAACGCTGTGTCACCTCCACATCCGCGGTTTGCAAACCGAAAAGCAGCGATTTCGTGAGGTTTTCACGCAAGCTTCGCGCATCGATCCAGGCACTGCTTCCCTCCCGCGCCGGCTGGCGATACTCCCGCGCGAATTGATCGAACAGCCATTCGTATTCCCTTGCGCGTGCGGAAGCATCGCTCATCTCCACAATCAATGCCGCATACTTGGCCCAGGTGTCGATGCGTTGCACGCCGGTCTCGGCCATGGAGCGCAACACGTCGCGTTGCCGGGCGGCATCGCGCTTCGAATAGTGGAATTTGCGGAGGTTTTCCAAACCCGTGTACGTGTTGAGCGGCAGCAGCACGTCCTTGTCTCGACGCAGTATGTCGGCCAGGCGCCGCGCGGAAGCGTCCTCATCGAAATTGAGACGCAGCCATCCGAAAGAGCTGCCGAGCGCCACCAGCAGCAGCATGGGTACGGTCAGCGACAGGACGATGCCGCGCGCACGGCCCAGTTCGAGCAGCAGCATCGAAACGGCGAAGGTGAGCGCGAGCGCGGGGATGGTCATCAAATCCCAATCGCGGGCAAGTCCGAGCGTGGTGTTGCCAACGAACAGCAGCAGAACACCGGCGGAAGCGGCGACGAGCGCGAACAGCAATGCCGGTTCGATCCAGCGCAGACGTCCACGCGACAGAAACAGCAGCACTGGAAGGGCGAAGAGCCACACGCCGACATTCAGCAGCAGCGCGTTCACCACATCGATCACATGCGCCCCGCTGAATACGGTATAATGTTGCGTGCCGCGATAAATACCCTGTTCCACCAATTCCGCCGGCGCAAGCGCGAGGACATAGGGATTGTAGGTCGATGCGCCGAGCAGGAAGTACAGCGCGATCACGCCCAGCAGTGTAAGCATTAGCAGAACCACCGCTGCGCGTCGCAGCGGAAAGCCCCCCTCCTCGCCCCGCAGCTTCCAGTGCAGCAACAAGAGATAGGACGGTATGAATATCGCCGCCGAGGCGCTGAATGCGATGGCGAAGGCCAGAAACACCGCGGGGAGAAGCACCGCTACGTCACCGCGAAAACATCGATACGCCGCGATGAAGTACAGCGCGGTGCAGGCGTAGGCGAACGCGTAGAGTTCGATATACCCGAAAAACATCAACGTCCCCGACGAAAGCAGCGCGCTTCCGACAAGCAACAGTACCTCGCTCGTCCGCGCCCGTCGCAGCAGGAGCAGTGCCCCCCCCACCATCACGACCATTGCCGCGCTTCCAGCCACCTGAAATGGCCAGCGCACGTTCTCCGGTTGGAAGGTGACTGCCAGCCAGCGAAGGAAGGTTCCTGTCAACCAGGAGGTCGGTTTCACCAGAGCCGTTTTATAGGAAGGATCGTCCGCGATGCGGAAAATCTCCGTGGCGTAATACGCGCCATCGCCAAGAAACGCATAGGCCACCTGCAATTCCCAGGCCAGCACAGCCAGAGCGACAAGCGTCAACACACTCAGCACCATGCGCAAGCCGCCTCGCGATGCAGGGCTTTGAGCATCCTCGAGCAGGCCGCCGAAGCCTCGCCTCACCGGAGGAAGCAATAACAGCAATGGAATGATCAATGCGGTCACCAACTCCCACCCCAAGGGCTGATAGGCGAACATGTCGATTCCCCAGAGCCGCAGGCCCGAGGCATCGATGAACGCGGCGAGGAGGCGCAGCACAACGAACAGCACGAAAGCCAGAAGCAGCGCCAGCTCGCCGCGACCAGCGACGCTGTGCTTTTTCGTTGCGTTGGGTTGCGCTTCGGTGGCGTCGCGATTCTTACGCTTGGATACTGCTGCCATGTGCTGTCCGTGGGAGCTGTGGGAAGGGTCGATCCAGTGTGTAACTTATAGCCATGCGCGGAATGTGACAAACGACACCTTATACCACATCGACCGCGGACTCTGCGACGAAGCGTTCGAGTTCGGAAACGAAAACCGCCGATTTCGTGTTATTTTTTCTTCGCCGCCGAGGGTTTCAACGCGGTACGCGCCCATCAGCAATCACTATTCGCGGAATTCATGCCACTGACGATCATCATCGCCGTTCCCCTGCTGCTTGCCGCCTCCGCGCCGCTGCTGCGCCGCGTCCTCGGCAATGCCACGGGCCCAGTGCTATCGGTGGCGCCGCTAGCATCGGCAGCGGTGTTGCTGAGCCTGGCGGGCGGGAGTGCGCCCCTGTTGGAAACTGTGGACTGGGTGCCATCGCTGGGTATAGCGCTGGCCTTTCGCCTTGACGGACTCGGAGTTCTGTTCGCACTTCTTATCACGGTTATTGGAGCCGTGGTGCTGGTGTACGCGCAGGGATATCTGCACGGCGATCCGCGCCTCGGACGATTCTACGCGTTTCTCCTGCTCTTCATGGCGGCCATGCTCGGCGTGGTGCTTGCCGAGAACATCCTGACCTTGTTCGTGTTCTGGGAGTTGACCAGTATATCCTCTTACTTGCTCATCGGCCATTACCATGAGAAGGAAGAATCGCGCAAATCCGCTCTACAAGCCCTGCTCATCACCGGCGCGGGAGGCCTGGCCCTGCTGGCGGGATTGATTTTGCTTGGTGACACCGCAGGCAGCTATACACTCAGCAGCATTCTCGAAAGCAGGGAGACGATCGTTGCGAGTGATCTATATCTCCCGATGTTGCTGCTCATTCTGCTCGGAGCGTTCACCAAATCCGCACAGGTGCCGTTTCAGTTCTGGCTGCCCGGCGCCATGGCCGCTCCCGCGCCAGTGAGCGCCTATCTCCATTCCGCGACCATGGTCAAGGCGGGCGTGTTCGTACTGGCACGGCTGAGTCCCGCCATCGGTGGCACGGAGTTCTGGCACTACATCGTGACCAGCACCGGGGCCGTAACTATGATCGTGGCCGCCGCGGTGGCGTACTCACAAACCGATCTCAAGCGTCTGCTCGCGTATTCCACTGTCAGTGCACTGGGCACGCTGGTCTTACTGCTCGGCATCGGGACGGATCTCGCGGCCAAAGCGGCGATGGTGTTTCTGCTCGTGCATTCCCTGTACAAAGGCGCCTTGTTCATGGTTGCGGGTTCCATAGATCACGAGGCCGGAACGCGCGACGTGCGCGCGCTCGGTGGCCTGCGCCGGGTCATGCCCATCACGGCCACAGCTGCGGCGTTGGCCGCGTTGTCCATGACCGGTGTGCCGCCGTTGTTGGGCTTCATCAGCAAAGAGTTGATGTACGAGGCGAAAATGCAGGCGCCGCAGGTCTCCACGCTCGTGTTGCTTGCCGGCGTGTTGGCCAATGCGCTCACCATCGCGGTGGCTGTTATCGTGGGAATTCGACCGTTCCTCGGCAAGGCCAGCGAAGTGCCGGCTGGCACGCATGAGGGTCCACCTTCATTATGGTTGGGTCCGCTATTGCTCGGCGCACTGGGCTTGCTGTTCGGGCTTTTCCCCGCCCTGCCCGGTCGCCTGCTGATAGAACCCGCTGTGTCCGCCATCCGCGCCGAGCATATCGAGGTGTCGCTCGCACTTTGGCATGGCATCAATCCCGTGTTGTTGCTGAGTATCGCCACGGTGGCGCTGGGCATACTGTTCTTTTATTTCCGCCGTCAGGGGCGGGATTTCGCCGAGGCCTACGCACCGCCGCGCTGGCTGTTGCCTTCCACGTGGTATCAGCGGTCGGTGGCGCATCTGCCATCGATGGCCGGGGTGCTGTCGCGCGTTGTGCAAAGCGGATACTTGCGCAGCTACATGATTATTGTGCTGCTGGCGTTTCTCGGTCTCATGGTGCTCGCCTTTCTCCGCGTGCCTTCCGCACCGATGCTCAAGAGACTGGAAGCAGTCGCCCTGCATGAATGGGGCGTATTGTTGATCATGGTGGTCGCAACCGTGGGCGCCATGCTTTCCAGGACCCGCTTGTCCGCTGTAGTGTCGCTCGGAGTCGTGGGCTTTGGCATGTCGCTGATCTTCCTGTACTACGGTGCGCCGGATTTGGCGATCACGCAAATTCTGATCGAGACGCTGACAGTCATCATTTTCGTGCTCGTGGTGTATCACCTGCCGAAATTCAGCACCATGTCCTCGCGCGCGACGCAGTTCCGTGACGGCATCGTGGCCTTGGCGGCAGGGGGCATGGTGACGCTGCTGGCGTTGCTCGCAGCGGATGTGCAGGTGCACCCGTCCATATCGGATTTTCACGCGCGCAACAGTGTGCCGGAGGCCTTTGGTAAAAATGTGGTCAATGTGATTCTGGTTGATTTCCGGGCGTTGGATACGCTCGGCGAAATCACCGTGCTGGCCGTGGCAGCGCTCGGCGTGTATGCGATGATCAAACTCCCACTCAAGAAACGGGAGAAACGGGCATGAATTCCGTCATACTCCGCATCGGCGCCCGCGCGCTGGCCACGCTCATGCTGCTCTCGGCAATCGTCCTGCTGTTGCGCGGACACAACGCCCCGGGCGGCGGCTTTATCGCAGGCCTGATGGCCGCCGCCACGGTCACCTTGGTCGCGATGGCGGAAGGATTGGCTGTGGCACAACGCCAGCTGCGCATTTCCCCGCGCCTGCTTTCATCCCTCGGGATACTCGTGGCCATTGGCAGCGGGCTGCCCGCACTTGCCAGCGGCAGACCGTTCATGAGCGGAGAATGGGCGGTGCTTGTGCTGCCCTTGCTCGGGAGCGTTCCTCTGGGAACACCGTTGCTGTTCGATATCGGTGTGTTTTTCACCGTCATCGGCTTCACGCTGACCATTTTTTTCACCTTGGCCGAATTCAACGAGAAACGCTGATGGCATCACTGCTCGCCATATTGAGTGGATTGTTGTTTGCGGCCGGTGTGTATCTGCTGTTACGGCGGAATCTTGTACGCCTGGTACTCGGATTGATACTGATCGGACATGCGGCGAATCTGCTGCTGTTCATCACGAACGGCCTGCATCGCGCGGCGCCTCCCATCGTCAAGGATGGAGCCAGCGCCCTGCAGTCGCCGTACGCCGATCCCCTGCCGCAGGCGCTGATTCTCACCGCCATCGTGATCAGCTTCGGTGTGTTCGCCTTCTTTCTCGTACTCACCAAGCGCGTGTATCAGGCGAGTGGACATGACGATCTGGACAAGTTGCGGGAGGAGGAGTCATGATACTGCCGCTGCTCCCCGTGCTCATTCCACTCGCGTCCGCCTCGTTGTCGACGTTGTTCCGCCGCTCGCTCACGGCCCAACGCGGCTTCGCGATCGGTGGCAGTCTCCTGCACCTGCTCTCCACCGCTGTGCTGCTCTGGCGCGCGCAGACGAGCGGAGTACAGGTGCTGCACGTGGGTGCGTGGCAGGCGCCCTTCGGCATCAGCATGGCGGTGGACAGTGCGAGCGCGTTGCTGCTGGTGATGACCGGCGTCCTCGGTTTTGCGATCACGGTGTATTCCATTTCCGCGATCGACGCCGAGAGGCAGCGTCAGGGATATTTCCGTCTCCTGCATATTCTGCTGATGGGCGTTTCGGGCGCGTTTTCCACCGGCGACCTGTTCAATCTCTACGTGTGGTTCGAGGTGATGCTCATCGCCTCCTTCGTACTGATGGTGTTGGGCAATGAACAGGCACAGCTCGAGGGTGCGGTGAAATATGTGGTGATGAATCTGTTTTCCTCGGTGCTCTTCCTTATCGGCATCGGTGTGTTGTATGGAAAGACCGGCACATTGAACATGGCCGATCTCGCGGTGAAAATCGCCCAAGCTCCGGAGTCCACACTGTTGCATATGGGATCGATGGCGTTGCTCATCGCCTTTTTCATCAAAGCGGCGGTGTTTCCGTTTTTCTTCTGGTTGCCGGATTCCTACCACGTGCCACCCGTGGCAGTCACGGCCATATTCTCCGGGTTGCTGACGAAGGTTGGCGTGTACGCCCTTCTGCGCGTGGCAACGCTGCTATTGCCGCGGGACGATGCCATGTACGCCACACTCTTCCTCGTGCTGGCAGGAGCCACCATGGTGACAGGCGTGTTGGGAGCCATCGCGCAGGGCGAGATGCGGCGGCTGTTGTCTTTCCACATCGTCAGTCAGATCGGCTACGCGTTGATGGCTCTGGGATTGATGAGCGCGTTGGCCGTCTCGGGCGCGTTGTATTTTCTCGTACACGTGGCGATAGCCAAGGCCGCGTTGTTTCTTGTCACCGGGTACATCGAGCGGATACAGGGCGGAACGGAATTGAAAAAGCTTGGCGGACTGTTCCGCGCCGCGCCTCTACTGTCATTACTCTTTGTTGTGTTGGCATTTTCGCTGGCGGGATTTCCGCCCCTGTCGGGATTTTTCGCGAAATTCGCCCTGGTGAAAGCTGCACTCGATGCGCGGAGCATGACCATCGCCGCCGTGGCGCTGGGTGTGAGCGTGCTCACGTTGTTCTCCATGACGAAAATCTGGGGCGAAGCATTCTGGAAACCCGCTCCGGCGGCTGGCGAAGGAAGCGAAGTTCGCGTGGTGGCAGGCGCGGAGCGCGCGGCATTGCTCACGCCCATCATCGCACTCGCTCTCGTCACCGTGCTGATGGGCGTTGGGGCGGAGTGGGTATTCTCGGTTACCGATACCGCCGCGCGACAACTGCTCGATCCCACCGAATACATCAACGCCATGCTGGGAGCGCAGCCATGATGCCGCTGCGTCTCTTGCATCCACGTCGTGCAATGAAGCTGCTGGGCTTCATCGCATTCTACATTGCCGAGATCGTGCTCTCGAATATTCGCGTGGCCTTCGACATTCTCACACCGAAGAATTACTTTCGACCCGGCATCGTGCTCATCAACCTGCCGGAATTGAGCGACACGCAGCTCATCGTTCTCACGCATCTGGTCACGATGACTCCCGGCACGCTCAGTCTGGATGTGAGCGACGACCGCCGTCACCTCGCGGTGCATCTGATGTACATCGACGATCCGGATGCCGAGCGGAGGAAAATTTGCCAGGACTACATCGTGCGCATCAAGGAGCTGTTCTGATGGTGTTCGAACACCTTACACTCGTGCAGCACGCCGCGATCATCGCACTGGGGATATTGACCCTGGCAGCGGGCGTTGCACTCTGGCGTTTGTTGCGCGGACCCACATTGCCGGATCGCGTGATCGCGCTCGATCTCATCGCTTCGATCGTGATCGGCATGATCGCCGCCTATGCCGTGCTGACCAACTTGAATGTTATGCTCAACGCGGCGGTGATCATTGCTCTCATCAGTTTTCTGGGTACCGTCGCCTTGGCCCGGTATCTTGAGCGAGGAGCACGACAATGACGCAGGTAGTTGTGGCAATACTGCTCGTGCTCGGTGCCTTGTTCTATCTCATCTCCGCGGTAGGTACGCTGCGATTTCCGGACCTGTACATCCGCATGCATGCCGCGACAAAGGCCAGCGCGTTCGCCAGCGGTTTGATGCTCTTCGGCGTTATACTGCATTTCGCCGAAGTGGCCGTGACGCTTGAAGCCCTGCTGATCATCGCCTTCGTCTTTCTCACCGCACCCATCGCCGGTCATATGATCGGCCGCGCGGCGTATTATCTCGCTACTCCGCTATGGGATGGGACGATAATCGACGAGTTGAAGCACCGTCCCGATCTGCTGCGCCGCGAGCAATCGGATCGCAGCGACCATGCGCAACGAATCGAGGATGCTGACAATGAACCCCGTTGACACCGAAGACATTTACCGCCACAATGCCGCGGAGGATATACCGTGGTTCAATCCCGAGCTCCCTCTCCCCGTACGGCAATTCATCGGGCGTGAAGCAGCACGTGCCGCGCGCGTGTTGGAATTGGGCTGCGGCCTCGGACATCACGCCATCGCGGCCGCGCGTCTCGGCCATGAGGTCACCGCTGTGGACATCTCCCCCACCGCGATCGAGCGTGCCCGCGAGTTGGCGTCGCGTGAGGGCGTGGCGTGTACATTCGTCGCGGGCGATGTGCGGGTGCCGCTCGGTGAACTGACGCCGGGTTTCACGCTTGGTTGGGATTGGGAAATGCTGCATCACATCGCGCCCGGGCAACGCGCGGGATATGTGGACAATGTGCGCCGTTTGCTCGCACCCGGCGCATTGTATCTCAGTGTGAGTTTCAGTGTACGTGATCCGCTATTCGGCGGCATCGGTGCCGAGCGTGTGACACCCATAGGCACCGTGCTCTACTTCAGCAGTACGGCGGAAATCCGCGCACTGTTCGAGCGTGCATTCGAGATCGTGGAATTGCAGGAAGTGGTGATTCCGGGCCGGCAGGGCGAACATATCGCCAATAGCGTCTTGATCCGCGCCTAGGCAGGGACCCACCCCGCCCGGCATGTTCACTGTATCCGGACGGGGTGGGAAAAGGATGCCTTACTCGTAATAGGACACGATGCGGGGGCGTTCCGCTTTCGGTGGCCACACCCATTTCGACAGATCGTGGGTTAATGGCTGATACAGCACATCGACTGTTCCACGATTGTCGATCACCCCGCCCGCGCAGATGGATCCGATGATTTTTGAATTTCCGCGGCCGTCGAAATCCCCTCCGCAGAGAATCGCCCCGACCACATCCGCCGTTCCCACGGTGCGGACATTTCCCGTGACGACAATGCCGAGGTTGATGCCATTCGGATCGAGCGCGGTGATACTGGAATTGCCTTTGAGGTCGAGGTTGCCCTCAACGAGGAACATGCCGTAGCCACTGACATTGCCACTGAAATCAAGATCTCCGCGCACATAGATGATTTCGGGACGCTCTTTCGTGCCAAGGGTTATGTTGCCCGAGAGTTTAGTGCTGGAATAAAATTTCCGTGTGGCTATGCTCTCCCATCGCGTGGGATCGATTTGTGGAATTTCCACACGCGGATGCTGATACACCACGGGACCGCCCACACTCACATTAGGAACGAAGGTCTTGGCCATGTCTGCCGCGGAGGCGGTGACGGAACCGGTGTAGGTGCCGTAGCCTTTCACTGTATTGCTTCCGTTGAAGGAGAGATTTTCGTTGGTGTGGAGATTCGCGTTCCAGGAAGGATTGAAATTGTCACGGATCAGCACATTGCCTTTCATCGAGAAGGATTTGTCGGACATCAACCCATAGCCGAACGCGGGAGGCACCGTCTCGACCATCGGTATCTCGACCACCGCACGGACTGTGCGCGTCTGGCCGTTCACCGTCGCCGTGGACGTCACCAGGCGGGCATTTTTCAAGCCAGCATCGGGGCCTCCGGGATACTGCGAGCGTGTCCGTTCGATTGCGACATTGAGTGTACCGCTCGCGATGTCGTTGCTCTGATAGCCGTTCATCCAGGCCGTGTCCTGGGCGAGTTGCATCATGGCATGGTTCACTCCACTCACCGCAAGGTTTTTGGCCTGACTCAGCTCATAATCGGTTGAAGCATTGTCGGTTGTGCTCAAATTCGTTTGATTCAACTGCAAGGCGGTGATCGACGCGATCACACCCATGCCGATGACGAGAAGCAGTAGCATTCTACCCATGATGACAACCTGTCGCTACGTGTTAAGTACCTTGTTTCGATAAAAGGAAATCCTGCGCGGCGCTGATTATTTGCCGTGACACTGTTTGTACTTTTTCCCGCTTCCGCACCAGCAAGGATCGTTCGGGCCCGGCGTTGTCGTACCGCCACTCGGGGGAGTGACTGTGCCCGTGCCACTGCCCGGATCGGTGACGCCGCCGCTGCCTGGATCCGTGCCGCCGCCGGTGTCGCCACCGGTGCTACCTCCGGTGCCGGGATCGGTTGTTCCACCTGTACCGCCACCCGTTGTGCCCCCACTGCTTCCACCGGTCGAGCCACCGGTTCCACCTCCGCTGCCAGGAGTGCCGCTTTCGGCGATGATGGGGGCGACCGTTGCGAGATTCTTGGGATACAGCGTTTTATGCCAATACGCTCCGGACTCGCAATCCACCGCCTCCTCGAGCAACGCCGTTTGATTGACGGTGACGCTTTGCTGTGAGGAGGAGGAACTTGTCGAAGCGTAGTTGCCCAGACGATCATAGAGCACGTTGCTCGTCAACACCGAGGCCTCGATGGCGCGCACCGCCGAAGGTGTGGTGGTGGGATTGCCATTCGCATCGTAAGCGGTGAACAGTGCGATTGATCCTCGCGATGTCCAGCTGCGCGCGGCTTGGCCCGGCACACTCAAGGTCCGTGTCAACCGCGGACCACTGCGTGTTCTGTCCATGCGGTAAGTGATGGTGTCCACCACACCATTGTTGTCGTAGTCTGAGAGGAAGCGTATCGACCGGTAATCAATGGAGAGAACCTTTTGTGCATCGGGAACGCGATAACCGATATTGCTGAGTTCTTTCTCCATGGTCTGGCTCATCTCCGCCATGGTGACCTGCGTCATCTCGTTCATCACCGACTGATTCGTCGTATCGTTGAGATTCAACAGCACCGCCGCCATCAACACGAGGACAATGCCTCCGATGATGTATGATCCGATGATATCCAATGATCCACCCATACGCGCCTCAATGACTGAAGTAGTGAAACAGGGTTACCGGTTGCTCCATGAATGGCGACGACACCACCACGGTCACGCGCTTGGTGCGTGTCCGATAATTCACCGGCGTGTTCGGTTGCGAGGTGTTGATATAATGCACCGACGCCGTCACATTGAAATCGCCCGCGCGTGGCGTGCTGTACGTCCGCGAGAAACGATGGTAATCGTCCACATCGTTGAAATTCGGATAAATCTCCGACGAATTCCTTCCCAGCGAGCCCGGCGCGGTGAACGTGGACACCTCCGCATCAGGTTTGCTCACCGTCGCCGCGTCGAAGGATTTCGAGGAAATTTCATTCAACAGTCCCTGCCCCACGGAAGTCGCGGCGATAGTGTATTCGGACTGCGAGATTTGTTGTTCAGAAAACAGCTTCGCCCGGTTGATGGTCAATACCACCATGGACAGGAGTATCATCGCTCCAAGCACCAGCATCATCTGCACGCCGCTCATGGTAGTATCTCATTGGTCAAGTGGCACATGATTCTCCTCGTAAACCAGTCACCCATGCCGCGTCCACCGCTGGCTTTCGGACACCGGCATCACAAATGTACATCGATAGGGTTCACGCAACATGAATATCGGATTACAAATCCCTATCGACGGGATTACGATTACCTTACAATTTCCTTACAGGCAGGATACGCGCGTACCCATAATACAGAGTCTTGCATCCTATTATTTACACGCGGCGATTCAGCGATTTTCAAACTTCGGCCACATCCGGGATGGAGAGCGGTCGAAGAAACATATTGGACGTGCACGCAAACGTCAGCCGGTCCACTCTTACAGGAGCGGACCGGCTGTTTCTTGAATCGGGGGCGTTTGGTCGCTGTTGGCAGGCCGCGGCCGCGCATCCGTGTCAATGGTGGAGAACAATCATTGTTCGCGTACTTCCGGCCGGGGTTCGGAACTCGAGAAAGTAGCGGCCGCTGGCCAGTTCGCTCATGGGCAGATTCACTATATGACTGCCAGAGGGGATGTCCATTTCTCGGGTGAGATGATCATAGCGGCGACCGTGAACATCGTACAGACTCAGCGTTCCCCGCTCCATTGCATCGGAGTGCATGCGCACTGTCGCGACATCGCGTACGGGATTGGGAAACACCTGCATATCCAGCGCTACGGGTCGCGCTGCGATTTCCAGTGTCGCACTGAAGCTGCTCGTGCCGTCCCGATCGATTTGCATGAGTCGATAAAACCAGGCGAGCGAGGGCGTGCGCAGGATGTCCTGGTCCACATAGTCGTAGCTTCGCGGACTGTAGCTTTCACCTGCACCTTGCACAAAGGAAATGTCGCTCCATTCCGCTTTATCACGCGAACGCTGCACGGCGAAGCCGACGTTGTTCAATTCCGTGGCGGTCTGCCAGCGCAATTCCACATCGTCGTTGCGCGTGCGTCCCGAGAATGAAGTCAATTCCACAGGCAGAGGAACAACCACACCATCGTCGATCTCCACGTTGAAGCGTGCGAGAATCACGGAAATGGGTGTAACAAAGGTATACGATGTACCACTGCGGCCGAAGAGCATGCCGACGGGATTTTTATTATTGTTGTTCGTCACCACCAGGGAACCAGAATCGCCACCGTTGCAGAAGTTGCTGGCGTTGACGATGAATTGTCCCGCGAAATATGCCGTGCCGCCGGCGTAATTCACCGCCACCGTTACATTCACCGCAGCGATGGTGCCTGTGGTGAGCGCGGTGGTCTTGCCATATTTTTGCACGCTCATGCTCAACGACGGAGCAATGGTCGTGGTGGAAGGAGCGCCGTAGCCACCATAGGGTGTGCCGGGGTACACAAAAGCGGGATTGATGCGCACGAGCGCGGCATCCATGGTGTTGGGTGTCCACGAACCATAGGTCAGAGGCTGATAGTCCGCGAGGCTTCCGATCGTGTCTGCAAGATTCTGAGCACAGCCGACATCGGCGCGTCCCGGTTGCACAATTTTCTCTCCGAGGGCCGCGGCGTTGAGACGCGCGAATACATGGTTACAGGAAATCACAAAGAAGTTATTCGCGTTGCGCACTCGCGCTCCGATTGTGCCGGCGCCGCACTCATTCCAGTTGCTGGTGGATTGGCCGATGAAGGAGGGACGCACTGTCATCGTCGATGCGCCGCCCGCTCCGCCCCACGAGGAGAAACTCTCACGCGTCGAGCCCGCCACTGGAAGTTCCTCGTCGTTGGCAATTGCCGGTGTGACCACACCCATCGCCTTTCGGCTGACCGGCACTCCTTCCAGCTCGGCGGGGAGGTCAGGCAATGCAGCCGTGGCTTCAGCGAATACAAGAATAGCGAGCATTCCCTCGTCGTTATACCCGGTGCCCACCGCATGCACCCCGGACATCGACATAAGAGAAGCGTTGTGGCGGTCCTGTATGCGCATCACGGCCCGCACGGCTGGGTCGTCCATGGACAGTTCCGCGCGCAGCGCGGTGTTATCCACCAGATATTGCCCGAAGGCACTTCCCGGCAGCATCGACAAGGCCAGGATTACAGCAAGGAAAAGAAGTGGACGAACACTATTCCGGCGGCGAATTTTCTCGATCATGATGACCTCCATCCGTTGGTGACATCTCCGGGCGGCTTCCGCTTCCGCACGGGAATCTGGTATCCAATCTAGAGACCATTCCTTTCAGGGAGCTTAATCATGGATTACAGGGTCATTACAATACACTGTCGGTTTCCTTACACGACCAGGATATCGGCAGATGCGAGGCATACCCCGAAAAATGTTTGAATACGCGCATTTTCCACTCATTTCCCGCGCCTTGCAGAATTGGCGATTGCGGCAACTCACGACTGCCGGAAGGGAACGTTCACAGCGGGAATGTGTAACGCATTCCCTGTTCGCGCTGTCAATTTTTTTTCTACCACATGCAACGCTTTATTGCGTACGTTGCCTGTTTCCAATTCCGCCAGCAGGAGACATCATGGTCCGTCGCGCTCGTTTCATGTTCCTGGTTCTGCTCCTGTGCATCACAGCAAGCGCCATCGCGCAAACGATACCACCCGTGAACACCGGAGCCGCGCACTATTCTCCCCAACCCCGTGTCACGCATACCACGCTTCGCGCATCCACACCCACGGTGACGATGTGTTACGGCGACCCATGGGTGCTGGCCGACACCGCGCAGTGGAGCACTGTGCTCGCGCACATCGACGTGTTGAAAATCTATATCGGCGACATCAATGTGCGCGCGGACAGCGTGGCTGCCAGAACGCTTCTCACGGCTTTGCGGCGCCACGATGTGAAAATCGCCATCGAGTTGGGCGGTTTGCTCGACTGGCATGCCGACAAGGGCGTGCAATCGGCGGAGACATCCTTTCAGCAGGAGTACGCGGCGTTGCGTCCTCTGATCGACATGCTCCGCAGCATCGACAGCAGCCGAAGCATCGATATGTTGGATATGGACGGCCCAATTCGGCGCATGCTTTTTCCCGACAACAAGAAATCATCGTATCACACGATGGAAAGCGCGGCGCGGGAGCTGGGTGAAGTCGTGCGCATGTGGAGGGATGCCGTCCCGAACATTCGCATCAATCTGCTGACGAACTTCCCCAACTGGGCCTGGGGCGACACGCCGGCGTATTTCGCAATCGACGGTGAGGCGAACGGCTACGGACACTATGAGGATGTGCTCGACGCCATCGCCACGGAAGGCCAGCGGAGCGGACTGTATTTCGACGGCTTCACCATCGACAATCCTTACGATTACGCGACCGGGCGGGCGCAGAGCAATCAGCCCGCATTGATCGCGGGAGTGGACTGGATGGCGCGCGTGCGCGATGTGGCCGCGAGTGCCGCGGCGATGGGAATGCGCGTGCACATGATATTCAACACCAACGGAGCCCGTTCGGCCGAGACGTACAGCGCTCAGACGCTCGCGCTGATCGACCTCTACCATCAGGAGGTCGGTATTCCCGATGGGTATTGGATTCAGTCGTGGTATTCACTCCCCGGTCCGTGGCTCCCGGAATCGGCTCCCAACACCATGACAAACATCGTGCTTCAAGCGCTGCGCGCGCTGCGGTTGCTCCCCACCGATCGCGCGCTGCTGCAGCCGGATGCGGGTCGCGTGTATCACGGTGTACAGACCATGACCTTCGAAGGCAGCATCAATCCCATCGCTGGTTATCAGACCGCGCTGTCCGATACTACCATACAGCCGGCGGTACGGGGGCTGTTTTTCAGCATTCCGGGCACGCGTGGTCCGGCGGCGTCGCTGCGTCAGCTCAGGCAATTCTTCCACGATGCGGATTCGGTGGGCTTCATTCCCGAGTTGAGTCTGTTCCTCGTCAGCGATGTGGCCACCGACAGTGTGATCGCTGTGTCGCCTCTGTATGATGTCATCATCGACAGCATTATCACCTTGTCCAAGCAGTATGGCAAGGCCATGTTCCTGCGTATCGGTGGCGAGTTCAACGGTGCGGGAGTGGGATGGAATGGCGGAGGATATCATCCGTATCTCTACGTGACCATGTTCCGGAAAATAGTGGACATGTTCGCGGCAAGGGGCTTTCGCGATTCGGTGGCGACCATCTGGTGCTACTATCCGGCCGCGGCGAACGATTTCGATTCCGTGGATGTGCGCGGACCGCGCTGGTATCCCGGCGACGACTACGTGGACTGGTTCGGGCTGGATCTGTTCGATCCGGAGGATTTTGATCCGGCGCTGCCCACACATGTGCGTGGTATCATCACGCGGAAGGGCAAATCCGAACGCTTCCTCGCCATGGCACGCGACAAAGGGAAGCCCGTGTACATGAGCGAAACTTCCGCCAAGGGCATGAACATCACCAACGATCCACAGGATGGCGATGCCGATTGGTTCGCGTGGTTCGCGAAATTCTGGGATTTCATCACGTTGCATCCCGAGATCCAGGGCTTTTCCTATATCAATGCCAACTGGCCGGCGCACGCCTATCCCGGCTGGGGCGATGCACGCATTGAGAACAGTGCCCTGCTCTCCGAGCGCTACCGCGACGAACTACGCAAACCGCGCTACATCCATTTACCCACCATGGGAACCGTCGGCATCGAGGCGCGTCAATTGGCGATGGTACACGACCTCGACATCCGCATCGCGCCGCTTCCCGTTGTGGCGAACGCGACCCTGCACGTAAAGTCGGCGAAACAACAGTGGGCGACAGTCAGCGTCCACGACGTGCTCGGACGCGAGATCGCCGTGCTGTTCGACGGCATACTGGAAGCGGGGCCGCGCATGCTTCCTTTGGCGATGGATCGTTTACCGGAGGGAATGTACTTCCTTCGCGTCGCAGGTTCACAAAGCGCAGCAACGGTGGCCTTTCCCGTGCTGCACTGAACATCGGCCACGGAGCGCCAGCGGTGTGCTCACCGTTGTGACATCGACGGATGCGAAGCTGAACGTGTGCTGTGAAGCAACTGCGTGCTGAGAGGCGGTGTTGGAAGAAGAGCGCAAATCCGCAATATTGCGCACGCGATGTGGACTGAGACTACGACAATCGCATCGTCTTTTCGCCACTCCGCAACGGTACTCTCCCACTCTCCCAAGCGAGGTTGCCATGCGCGTCATCATGTTCCTGTTGCTGCTCCTCTCTTTTTCAACCGCGTCGGCACAATGGTCGCCCGGCCAGCCGATCGTGGATCCCCGCGACGGGCAATCCTACGCGACGGTGAAAATCGGTACACAAGCGTGGATGGCCGAGAATCTCAACATCGGTGTGATGATTCCTTCGAGCGCTCCCGGTGCGCTCATGCACAACGATGGCAACATCGAGAAATACTGCTGGGACAATGCGCAGGCCAACTGCGACGGCACCGGCGGCGTCATGCGCAAGGGCGGCATGTACGAATGGCAGGAAGCGGTGCAGTATTGGGACGGGCAGCCGACCTTGCCCGTGCGCGGTATCTGTCCCGAGGGCTGGCATATTCCGAGTAACGCGGAGTGGAATTCCCTTCTTTCCTACCTCGGCGGAGCGGCCGCCTACACCGCCTTGCTCGCGGGTGGCGCGTCCGGCTTCGAGGCCTTGCTCACGGGATATCGCTGCACCATGAATGGCACGTTTCGTGCCAGTGCGATGAACGCGGATACGCGCACCTATTTCTGGATGGCCGAGCAGACTGACGCGCAAAATGCGCCCTTCATCGAAATCGGACAGCAATCCCTGCAGGCCTTCGCTTTTCAGAAATCCATCGGGCTCTGCGTGCGGTGCATCAAGGATGCCACAGCGACGTCCTTGGATCAACAGGGTCTGCCCCGACGCTTCGAGCTGTTTGAGGCACTTCCCCAAGCCGGACGTGCCGCACTGCTGCACTTCGCCGCACAAGCGGGCGCGGTGGACGTGCTGGTCTGCGACGCGCTTGGACGGACGGTGCTTCATCGCACGCTCGATGTTCCACTCGGCGAGCGTTACGAGTACCTCGATCTTTCCGCGTGCAGCGCCGGTGTGTATGTGGTACATCTGCGTCAGGAGCGTCACTCCGCATCCCGCACGCTGCGGCTGTTCTGAGCGGCCAGCGATTGATCGCCGCCGGCGCTCACACTTTCATCAATGCAATTTCAGCACGGTGCGGGCAAGGACGCGTTCTGATGCCTTACCCAGCACGATGTACAACCCTCCGGGCAAGCGCGAGACATCGAAGCTCGCAGCACCGCGAGCCACGTCGACCTCGAGGACGATTCTGCCGAGCATATCGATAAGCCGGCACGAGCGCATATCGTCCATTTCCACGCGCAGCGCATCGCGCATGGGCTGCGGATAGCAGCGCAGGTCGGCAGTCTCCGGCACGTCGTTCTCGCCCACCGCCTGCGGCGTGCCCGCGCACAAACTGGAGTTTCGCCGGAGATTGTTCTGGAACATCAGCCATGGAGGTCCTGAACCACGCCCGATGGAAAGCATGAAGGCGCGGCCGTAATTCGCGGAAAAATCCGGATACTCCGAAAATCCCCCGACCACGAACACATCCAGTAATCCATCCGCATCGAAATCCGCCAGCACGGGTGCATGGTCTATGGCAAAGCGTTCGTCGCCCACATCCGCCGCGAGATCGACACTCCATACCACGCCACCATCACGGCCGTCGAGCGCCACGAGCAAACCGTTGCTTGTTCCGAATACGACATCGAGCGCAGCGTCGTCGTTCACATCCGCCAACACCACGCCGCGGAAGGCCGTGCCGTAGCCCTGTATCGCGTGTTCCCAGAGCATGCCGCCATCTCCGCGGAACGCGCGCACGGAGTACCAACTCACCACCACGAGATCACAGCGCCCGTCCCCGTCGATATCGCCGGCGCTCACCGGCGCACCGATATAGTGACCGACTCCGAGAGAGGGCTTCGACCATGCGATACTGCCATCCTCGGCATTCAATACGATCAGCGTTCCGTTGTAGTCGCCCAGTGCCAGTTCGGGTAATCCATCCCCGTCGAAATCCGCCACCGCGCTGCCGTGATACACCACATCGCCGAGCGGCACGCTCCAGAGCAGCGCACGGTCCGAACAGCGATACGCACGCACCGTGTTGGTGTCGCCTTCGACGCTGTTCCATGTCGCCACCACGAAATCCAATGCTCCATCACCATCGCAATCCAGCAGCGTGGGAGCGGTTTGAATCCACGAATGTCCGTCCACCTCGAGTTCCCATTCCAGCGCACCATTCTCCACGTTCAGACAGCGCACCCATCCACCGAATTCGCCGTGTAGCATTTCATCCACACCGTCTTCGTCGATATCCGCGATGGTCGGTGGCGAATCACTGCCGCGCGTGGGGGCGGTCCAGAGCGGCGTTCCGTTGCGGCCGTCGAAGCAAAATGTCGCCGCTGTGCAGGACGCCGGAAGCAATACTTCCGGACGACCATCGCCGTTCACATCGTGGATAGCGGGAGCGACATCGTTGCAACCATCGCGCCCCAGCGGCGCAGTATTCACTTTCCAGAGCAAGGAACCGTCCTCGGCGTTCAATGCGTGTACCGAGCTGTCATTGCGATAGCAACCGAACACCACTTCCAGGCGGCCATCACCATCGATGTCGCCAGCCGCCGTCTGTCCGTACGAGGCATCGCGGGTATCGTAGCGCCAGAGTATGCTGGGCGCCTGCGCCGACACCACGGCACTCAGCAGTAAAAGCAAGGCGGCGGCAGCAGCGAGGCGTAGCGGGAAAATCGCGTGCTGCGTGTGGAAGAACTTCGGTCCGGCGGGCATGAGGCCTCCAGAGGGCGTTGGATAAAAGATATGGTGGTGGAATATACAATCTCCCGGACGTCCCGCCAATCGCATTTGCAAATCTCGCCGACTGTGCGCAGAATACAGGATACCTTTTGTCCGTATTACCAGAGCCATGGAGCGCGATATGAGCGATGAGAACCTCAGCGGAGACGTGTACTATCCTTCGTTCGATTTTCTTGGAGAACCGCATGTGCGGGAACGCCGCCGTTTGACCGAGGAGGCGGAAGCGGATTACGAGGAATTCTGGGCGCGGCATGCACGGGAGTTGCATTGGTTCGCGCCCTGGGACAAGGTACTCGACGACAGCGCCGCACCGTTTTACCAATGGTTCACCGGCGGAAAAACCAACATCGTGTATAACTGCGTGGACCGGCATGTACTCACAGCCCGGCGCAACAAGCTGGCCTTGATCTGGGAGGGCGAGGACGGAGAATTCCGTTCCTTCTCCTACTTCGCGCTCAAGCGCGAGGTGTGCAAATTCGCGAACATTCTCAAAAGTCTCGGTGTGGGCAAAGGCGATCGCGTCACTCTGTACATGGGACGCATTCCCGAACTCGTGCTCGGCATGCTCGCCTGTGCGCGCATCGGTGCGATACATTCGGTGGTTTACGGCGGCTTCTCGGTCGAGGCCCTGCACGAACGCCTCGAGGACAGTCAGTCCAAAGTACTCATCGTGGCCGACGGCGCCTGGCAGCGCGGGAAAATCGTACCGCTCAAGGACATCGCCGACGAAGCCTTGCAACGCGCCGCCACCGTGCAAAGCGTACTCGTGGTGCGCCGTACCGGACAAGAGGTGAACATGGAACAGGGCCGCGACCTCTGGTATCACGATCTGATGCTGCTGCCCATTGCGTCCAGCAGTTGCAGTCTGGAGATTGTGGATGCAGAGGATCCTCTGTTCATGCTGTACACCTCGGGCACAACGGGCAAGCCCAAGGCCATTCTGCACACACATGGCGGCTACATGGTGGGCACGTACACCACGCTCAAGTACGTGTTCGACATTCAGGAACAGGATCGCTACTGGTGCGCCGCCGATCCGGGATGGATCACCGGACACAGCTACATCGTGTACGGTCCGCTGCTCAACGGTGCAACCAGTTTCATGTACGAAGGCGCGCCCACCTATCCCTACCCCAATCGCTGGTGGCAGATGATCGAGCGGTACGGCATCAACATTCTCTACACCGCGCCCACCGCCATTCGCGGCCTGATGCGTTTCGGCGATGCCTGGGCCGAGCGGCACGACCTGTCCACGCTGCGCCTGCTTGGTTCCGTGGGCGAGCCCATCAATCCCGAGGCGTGGAAATGGTACCATCGCGTGATCGGCGGCAACCGCTGTCCAATCATGGACACGTGGTGGCAGACGGAGACGGGCATGTTCCTGATCACACCTCTGCCCTGCGATCCGCTCAAGCCCGGTTCGGGCGGACTCCCCTTCCCCGGACTGCACATGGACATTGTCAATGAGCAGGGCGAAAGTGTGGGGACGGACGAGGAGGGCTATCTCGTGATTCGCAATCCGTGGCCTGCAATGCTGCGCACCATTTACAAGGATCCCGAGCGTTACGTGCAACAATACTGGAGCCGCTTCCCCGGCATGTACATGACCGGCGACTCCGCCCGCCGCGATGCCGACGGCTATTACTGGGTCATCGGCCGCGTTGACGATGTGATCAAGGTCAGTGGCTACCGTCTCGGAACGGCCGAAATCGAGAGCGCCCTGGTTTCCCATCCCGCCGTTTCCGAAGCAGCGGCTATCGGTCTCCCGCATGAGGTAAAAGGAAACGCCATTCACGCCTTCGTGATATTGAAAACCGGTGTACAATGGCATGAGCATCTGGAGGATGAACTCAAGCGCCACGTGAGTCATGAAATGGGGCCTATCGCCAAGCCGGAGAAAATCGATTTCGTCGACGCGCTGCCGAAAACGCGCAGCGGAAAAATCATGCGGCGCGTGCTGCGTGCTCGCGCCCTCGGCGAGGATCCCGGAAATCTCGCTACCTTGGAGGAGTGAACGCGTAAGGGCGTAAGTTGCGAGAGGAATACTACGGGACACGAGTTGTGCCCCTGTGCACAGCGGTGGCATGGTGACAAAATGCTGTCTCGAGTGTCTATTCGATATGTGAACGCGGCGGAAGCACGCGCCGTCATCGCGACAACCATGACGTCGTATTCTGCCGCGTTCTGCAACAGCTGGACGTTTCGTTTTCCTGTATCGAGGTATGTCCCATGAGATCAACGCTTCTCGTTGCATTCTCCCTTTTCGTCATCATCAGCGACGTGGCTGCCCAACAGATGGATTGGGTCCGCCCCGTGGGCGATGCCACCGGCCACACACTCGTCACCGGCATGCGGCGGCACGTCGGTGGAGGGCTGGTGATCGGGGGATCCTTCACAGCCCGGCAATTGCACCTCGTCACTCCCGCCCTGGTGAACGTAGGACAAGGTGATGGCTTCATTGCGGCGTTGCAAGCAGACGGCACGGCACGGTGGGCGCGGGCCCTGGGCGGCACAGCCGACGATGCGGTGCAGGCAGTGGCCGTTGACGGAAGCGGCGCGGTGTATGTGGGACTGCGCTTCAACAGCCTTTCGCTGAATGTGGGTGGCACTACGTTGTTCAACCGTGGGGAAGCCGATGCGGTGCTCGTCAAATTCTCTGAACAGGGCAGCATTGAGCGACACTGGCAACTGGGCAGCGCGGGCGATGACGAAATCGTGAGCATCGCCGTGGACGCGGACGGCAATGTGCTGCTCGCGGCGCAAAGTACGGATAACCAGGGTCCGCGTATCTGCACGCTCCATGTAGTGAAACTGACCGCGGACTTCGCCCCGCTCTGGCAGCGGCGCGGCACGAGCACCGACGCCAGTGTGCGCGGACTCGCGGTGGATGACAACGGCAACTGCTTTATTGCTGGTGGCGCATGGAACAACCTGCTGTTCGACGACGAACACGAACTCGATCTGAAACAAGAACGCCGGGCCTTCATCGCTGCGTACAGCAGCAACGGCACGTGGATACAGGGCAAGGTCGACACGAACTTCACCGCGATCAACCGCCTCTGCCTGCACGAAGGCACACTGTATGCGGCGGGGGAATACCTCAACCACTACATGGGCTGGGGATGGCCTCTGGCGGATTCACGCATCTTGCTGAAAGCGATGAGCATGACGCTGGAAGACCGCTGGCTGCGCGCCGCTGGAGGAGCGGTTGTTTCGCAAAGCCTCGATATCGTGCGCGACATGGACATTGATGCGCAGGGCACGATTTTCCTCACGGGTGATTTTTTCAGTCCCGCTCTGGGCTTCGCCGGAGATTCGTTGCGCAACGAGTTCAACAAGGATTACTTCTATCAACAGTTGTTCGTGCTCAGCTACGACCGACATGGCAACGAACTGCGGGGCTACAGTTTCGCAGGCAATCTCAACGATGCCGGCAGCGCCATCGTCGCTCTCGATGGCCGTCGCTTTGTCCTTGCGGGGAATTTCGAATCCGACGCCTTGCACATCGGCGGACAATCCCTGATAAACACCGCGACCACACGCGAGATTTACGTGCACCTGCGGCCGAAGCGTCTGGGTCGCGACGCCATCTCCTTTGTGGCGCAATTCGTGCGCGGCGACAGTGGCGTGAATCCCCCACCCCGCCCCGAAGCGCTGCGTATGTATCCAAATCCCTCCCACGGAGACGTCATCGTGTCGCATGGCATGCCATATGGACAACGGTACGAAGTCGCGGTGCATGATATCGCGGGACGTCTCCACCATCGTTCGATCGGATACGCCTCGAGCGGAAGTATTCGCATTCCCGCCGGGATTCTCGCTCCCGGCACCTACATGGTCACCGTGACTTCACCCACGAACAGCATCACCGGGAGTTTCATTCGTGAGTAAACGCTTCTATGTGCTCCTTCTGATTTCACTGTTCGCCGTGGCAGTGCCACGCGTCTCTGCCCAGTTGTACATCAACGAGTTTCTCGCCTTGAACGCGTCCTCGGCGAGTGATCCGGATTTCGGGCGTTTCGCCGATTTCATCGAATTGTGGAACGCGTCTCCATCGCCCATCGATTTGAGCGACTACACCATCACCGACAATCCTTCGCGCAAGGAGAAATGGGCGCTTCCCGCAGTGACGCTTGCGCCGGGCGCTTTCCTGGTGATTTGGGCCGACGGCGCCGATGCGAGGCCGGGCGACACTGTTCGTGCGGAGTATCGCGCCACTCCGGTGCCGGCTGTGGCAGCGCATGCGAATTTTTCCCTCAGCGGTGATGGTGAGTACATCGGCGTGTTCGATGCCAGTGGAAATCTCGTGGATGAGCTCACCTTCGGCGTGCAGGAAAGCGACGTCTCGCGGGGTCGCGCTCCCGCGGCGCATTCCACCTGGTGGTACTTTCGCGAAGCCACACCCGGCGGTCCAAACGCCTCCTTCGGCGCGGTGACACTGCTCACGGCAGCAGAGGCACGATTCTCGTTGCCTGCAGGATTCCATCCCGCCGGGAGCGCGCTGCGCATCACAGGCGAATTGCCGGAGGATGTGGTCCGTTTCACCTTCGACGGAAGCACTCCTTCGGAATCCTCGCCCGCCTCTCCCGATTCCTTTCCCCTGCTCCGCAATTACGTGGTTCGCGCCCGCGTGTACCGTCCAGGCATGCTGCCGTCGCCGGTTGTGACCCGCAGCTACCTTGTGGGCAACCCTCCGTCGCTGCCGGTGGTGTCGATAGCCACTGATGGGGCGCACCTGTACGATGCGGATCTGGGTATACTGCGCAATGCCATCAAGGAGCGCGAGGTCCCGATTTCCGTGGAGTATTTCGACAGCAACGGCACGAAGGGCTTCGGTGCCAATGCAGGACTGCGTGTGTTCGGTTCCACGATTTACGCGCTGCCACAGCGTCCGCTCGCTGTGCGCCTCCGCGCGGATTACGGACAGAGCGAATTGCGCTACCCGCTCTTTCGCGATCGTGCCAATGATCGCTTCTCCGCTTTTCTGCTGCGCAACGGCGGCAACGATTACAATCTCACCTATTTCCGCGACGGCCTGGCGGTGCAACTCGTGCGGCAGCTCGCGAACGTGGACTATCAGGCCTACAATCCCTGTCTGGTGTACATCAACGGAGAGTTTCACGGCATACAGGAATTGCGTGAGCGCATTGATGCGAACACATTGGCGAGCAATGCCTATGCGAGCGCTGCCAGCATTGACCAGATCGAGGACAGTCTTATCGTGATAGCTGGCGAAGGAACGGATTTCGCCAATCTGTACTCCTGGCTCAACACCGCCGATCCCACCGTGGACGCGAGTTATACGTATCTCGACGAGCACATCGACATGCATGAGTACATGAATGTGATGATGCAGAAAATATTCATCGGCTACGCGCTGTTCGACCTCAACAACACCGCCTGGCGCGATCGGGTGACGGGACGTTGGCGTTGGATGGCAGCGGACATGGAGCATGCGTTCGGTCAGCTTGGCGGCGATGCGGTGGACGCCAATACGCTGGCTGCAGCGCTCGGCGAGCGCGGCGACCTGCCGGAATGGTCGACGCGGCTGTTCCGCACACTCATGCGCAATGCGCGCTTCCGCGATGCCTTCCTTCAGCGTTTCGCCGTCGCATTGGATGGCGTGTACCGCCCGGAGCGCACACTGCACATGGTGGACAGTCTTCAGGCGCTGCTCGCTCCGCACATGCCCCGACACATCGCGCGTTGGAATACGCCGGTGAACATGCAGGTGTGGGAAATGAACATCGACGCCTTGCGCTCCTGGCTTCGCGACCGGCCAACGCAGATGTGGAGGCATCTGTCGACATACGCGGGCGGCGCGGACAGCGCAAGGCTGCGCATACACTGCGTGGGAGCGGGCAGGGTGCGCCTTGCCGATGGCGCGCCGGGGGATTCCATTGTCAGCGCCCTGCTCTTCCGTGCTATGCCTGTATCGCTTGAGGCCGTTCCCATGCCGGGCCACCGCTTCCGTGGCTGGCAGGGTGTCGATGCGGACAGTGCACATGCGATCATGCGCTTGTCAGGCGACAGCAGCATCGTCGCGATGTTCGAAGCCGCCGAAGGAAGCATTATTCCAGCGAATGTTGCGCGTGATACCACACTGCGCGCAGCCGACGGTCCGTGGTTCGGCGTGGAGGACGTGGTGGTGCATGCCGGTGCTACTCTGCGTTTCGAAGCGGGTTGCGATGTACGGCTCTACGACCATGTGTCGCTATACGTCCGTGGCGGATTGAGGCTTGAGGGAAGCTCCGGTGAGCGCATACGTGTCGCTCCGGCTCCCGGGGCCCTCGCGCGGCGTCCGCTTGGAAGCGATGCGCCTCGGTGGGGTGTGATCGCGCTGGAGGATGCCACGGACTCTGTTATCATTCGGTATACGGACATCGCAGGTAGTGGCTATGGAACGGATCGCGCGCGGCTGTTCGCGACCATTTCCGCATTCAACAGCACGGTGCTGCTGGAGTACAGCAGTATCGCGGACAACATTCAGCCCTGGTACAGCGAGGGCGGCTCGGCGTATATATCCCACTGTTCACTGCACACGGAAAACACCGGCGATCTGGTGAATGTGAAGCGTGCCGTTGCGCCGGTGGTGGAGTATTGCGAACTGCGTGGCAATCGCGCTCCCGACACGGATGCCATCGATTACGATGGAGTGGTGGGCGGCAGCATCCGCCACAATCACATCCATTCCTTTTTCGCCGAGAACAGCGATGGCATCGACCTCGGCGAGAACGCGAGAAATGTGATCGTGGAGCACAACATTATCCACGACTGCTCGGACAAGGCCATATCCATTGGACAGGCGAGTACCGCGCTCATTCGGCGGAATGTGATTTTCCACTGCGCGATGGGTGTAGCCGTCAAGGACAGCTTCTCCATCGCCATCGTCGAGCAAAACACCTTGCATGAAAATGGTGTCGCCGTGGCGTGCTATGAGAAAAACACCTCGCGTGGCGGAGGCCGCGCCGAAGTGCGCAACACCATACTCACCTCCTCCATCGACGCGACGGTGACGAGCGACAAACTCTCCACACTCTCCGTGCGCTATTCCCTGTCGAACCTCGAACGCATTCCAGGGGAAGGCAATCTGCACGACGATCCGCGCTACGTCCACCCGGGCATGGGGAATCTGGCCCTGCGTCCCGATTCGCCGTGCATTGACGCCGGCGATCCCGATTCGCAGCCCGACGAGGATGGCACGCGGGCGGACATCGGCGCGCGCTACAGCCACGGCGCGGTGAATCCGCCCCCGCTGCGCATCAACGAATTCAACTACCACTCGTCCAAACAGCACGACAGTGGAGATTGGATCGAAGTGCAGAACACGCTCGACATCCCCGTCATCCTTGATGGATGGGTCATTGAGCACGGCGGACGGGAGTACCGCTTCCCCGCGGGAAGCATGCTCGTGGAAAACGATTATCTGCTCCTTTGTGAGGATACATCGCGAATGCGCGCCCTGCACCCCGCCGTCCGTGTGATCGTGCCAATGGGCTTCACGCTGGACAATGCATCGGGCGTGATCAATCTCTTCACGCCGAGCAGGCAGCTGGCGCAGACCTTGCGCTACACTGACGATTGGCCCTGGCCGCCGCTGGCCGATGGCAAAGGCGCCACTGTGGAACTCGAACACGAGCGCGACGGCAGCACCGAAAGCGATTGGCGCGAAAGTTACGTGCTCGGTGGAACACCGGGCGCGAGCAACAGCGTGGCACCCGTCATCGGCGGACTGTACATCAACGAACTCCTCGCATCAAACGGTGGCAGCATTGCGGATGAGAATGGCGAATTCGATGATTACTTCGAATTGTACAATGCCGGAGCTGCTCCCGTGAATATCGGCGGCCTGTACATCACCGACGACGCCACGCGTATACAGCGATGGCAGGTGCCTCTGGACCAACCGGCGATGACCACCATTCCGCCAGGCGGCTTCCTACTGTTATGGGCCGATGAGCAACCATCGCAAGGAGCGCTGCACGCGGACTTCAAGCTCGGTGCATCCGGCGAAAGCATCGGTGTGTATCAACGACGAGCCGAGGGTTATCTGCTGCTCGAGCAGCTCGTGTTTGGCGAGCAGGAACGCGACATCAGTTTCGGACGCTATCCCGATGGCGGCGCGGCGCTCAGCCGCATGAGTCCCACGCCGGGCGCGAGCAATGTGCCGAACAGCGTCGACACTCCCCTACCCGTCATCGTGCAGGTGCATCCCAATCCCTTCGGCAGCGAGTTCGTGCTGCGCACGGCGCAACTTCCCCAGCCCCTGAGTTTCAGCATGCACGACGCACTTGGGCGCCTGGTTTACGAACGGGAACGCATCGCCGGCGATATGCTGCGCGTCTCCCGCGGCGCACTTCCACCTGGAGTGTACCTGTACCGACTCACCGATGCGCGCGGCACAGTGTACAACGGACGCATCGTGGCGCGGTGATCCCTCGCCACGGCAGTCTGGCCGGAACAAGCATCCCTCGAGCAAGATTCATCCTAATCTGTGATAATCCGTGTGAAATCTGTGCAATCTGTGGTTCTCCCCCTCTGTCACATCCACTCCAACAATAATCAAGGCACTTACACCATTTTCATCCTCCCGGGTGTGACGAAGGAACATGAAAGACAGTGGTTTTCCCCTGAATTGAATCCCTCGATCCATCAACGACACACCGCCCATCCTCCTCGTGGAGAATGGGCGGTGTTGTTCTAACTTCGAGATATCGACGCGGCCGGGTTCCGCCGCGTTACGCCGACAGTCTCAGCGCGCTATCAGCATGCGTCGCGTCAGCGTGTTGCCGTTGTGGCTGAGGCGGTACAGGTACAAACCCGATGGCAACGCCGCGGCGTCGAAGCGTGCATTGTAGCCGCCGGCGCGATAGACTCCCTCCGCCAACACCGCGATCTCGCGGCCGAGGCAGTCGAGCACCACAAGCCGCAACTCGCCCTGTACGGGAATGCTGAAGCCGATCGTGGTGGAGGCGAGGAAGGGATTCGGATAATTCTGTCCGAGTTGGAATTCGCCGGGCATGGCATGCAGCGCGTCCACCGGATTGACCTCCGTTCCCCTGCCATCCACCAGCACGGTGTCGGGCGAGGTCGCCGCATTGCTCACGATGATAAGGGCGCCGCTGCGATCACCTTTCTCGCCAGGCGTGAAACGGATGGTGACGGAGGACGATCCTCCACCCGGCACTTCCACCTGCTGCTCCAGCGCGACGAAATCCGCAAGCGTCGAGGTGATGGACGTCACCAGCAACGGCGTGCTGCCGGAATTCCCGATGCTCAGGGGCAGTTCCTTGCTCTTGCCCACACCCACGGTGTCGAAGGAGAGATGCGAAGGCACAAAGGAAATTCCAGCCGGCAGCGTACCGATACCGTCGACCACGATGGTGTCGGGCGAGGTCGGCGCGTTGCTCGTCACTATAAGCACGGTGTTCAGCGGTCCGGACGCCAGCGGAGCAAAGCGTACGGTGAAGGCCTTGTTTGCCGAGGGTGCGATGGTCGCAGTCTGCGTCAACGCCGAGAATCCTGCGGCACCCGAGGTGATGGAAGCGATACGCAACGTGTCGGTGCCCGTGTTACCGATACTTACCGTCGTGTCCTTGCTGCTTCCCACCAGCACTTCGCCGAAGGAAATCGTGCCATGATCCATTGTCATGCTCACCGTTCCCACGCCAAAACCGGAAAGCGCCACCGTCGTGGGTGATCCCGCTGCATTGCTCGTCAGCGTGAGTTCGCCCGATACGGAGCCAAGTGCTGTCGGGGAGAAGCGCACCGAATCGGTGAACGAAGCGCCCGGAGGCAGTACGCGCGAGGTGATCGTGGGCACGAAGCGAGGACTGGAACTACCGATCGCCGAAATCGTGAGCGTGTCATTGCCTGGATTGCTGACAACAATCGCCAACGCTTTACTGGAACCGAGCTGCACATTACCGAAGGCGAGAGTGTTCTTGTCCGTCTGAATCGCCGCCTCGGCGGTGCCACGCCCCGTCACCACGATCGTATCGGGTCCGGCAATGGAATTGCTGGTCACCACGATACGCGCCGTGACGGCATTTTTCGTTGTGGGTTGAAAGCGCACCGTGGCGTTGATACTCGCACCGGGAGCAATGGTATTGCTCTCGGGTGTGAGTGAGAATTGCGGATCGCTTGCAGTGGCCGCGCCTATGGTCAGCGCCACTCCACCGGGATTGCTCAGCGTGACATCGCGTGTGGAGGACATTCCGAGTCCCACATCTCCGAAGGCCACGGTTTTCGTGGAGAAGGAAAGCTGCGGCGGACCGATCGGGAAACTGCCGTCGGCGAGGATGCGGGAGGCGTAGATTTCCACATTCGACATATTGGGACGGAAATCCTCCCACGCCGCTATGGCCCCGTGCTGGCCGTCGCTGATCAGCCGCGGGAATTGCTGCGGATTGTTCGCCGTACACACCGGCACACCGGCTGCACCCCACATCAATGCGCCAGCATCGGAAATCCGCTGTCCGTACACATCGGTCTGCAATGCGCCCTTGGTTTTATCTTCCCAAATCACGATAGCGCCGCCGGCGCCATCCGTGACGACGTTCGGAGTCAACTGGTCGCCCGTGCGGTTCGACACTTCCACGCCATTGGCGTCCCAGAGCTTCGTACCAGCCGTATCCACAATCTGCGCGTAGCTGCGCTTCTTGCCGCTGGTTCTGCCATCCTCCCAGGCCACGCACAGTACACCAGGAGCGTGCAGTGACATGCCATGGCCGGTTTGACCGCCAGTGGTGGAAGTAACACGGAAGTTGTTAGCCGGACCGGCATCCTTGAGCACGGCGATGTAGAGATTGGGAACCGAGCCGCCGCCGTAATCCGAGAAACCGAGGAAGGCATTGCCGGTTCCGTCGGCCACAAGCACCGGAGCATCCTGCGAGCCGCTGGCTTTGACCACGGCGAGGCCGTTCTTCGTCCAATAGGACACACCGTTGGAATCGATGCGCTGCGCGTAGATGTCATAGCCCGACTGGCGGTAATGCGCCCAGGCGATGTAAGCGCCATTGCGGCCGTCGCTGGCGATCACGGCCTTGTTTTGCAAGATGAAGCTGGTACACACTGCGGAGGGCGCCGCCCAGAGCTTCGTTCCGTCGCCGCCCAGACGCATCGCGTACACGTGCGTGCCGGGGCCGCTGCTGGCTTGATTGATGTAGGTGATGATGACGCCGCCGCGACCATCGCTGGTGATTTTCGGATCGGATTGATTCATGGCGCCGTCGGCCACCACCACGCCGTCCTTGGTCCAGAGCACGTTGCCCGAGGAGTCGATGCGCTGCGCGTACACGTCGTTGTCGCCCGCGCGCGTATCCGTCCAGGTGATGAACGCGCCGCCCGCGCCGTCGGCGACAATGTCGGGTTTCGACTGCGAGCCGAAATCGACGGCGATCGCAACACCGTTGATCGTCCAACGGACATAGCCGTCCTTGTCGATGCGCTGAGCGTAGACATCGAAAGAACTCGACTGGACTCGTTCATCATGCCAGCAGATGATGGCCCCGCCCTTGCCATCGCTGATGATCTGCTGTCCGGTTTGATTGTTGCTCGTGCGCACGATGGCGTTGTTGACCGCGGGATCGGACGACCATTGGGCGGACATGAGAGTGGTGAACACGAAAACGAACGTCGGCACAAAGAGTAGCATGCGCTTTGTCATCGGCAGCTTCCTTTTCGAATGTATGATCGTGGATGAGTCGGAATATTCGAGCCTGGACGAGGTTGGGGTTGACACGTGAAAGAATATACAACGCCCGGCCGACAATTGGCAGTCTGCGTCGGGATTCCGGATACTTTTCTCCGCGTTGTCGCGGGTAATGGAATATGTGGTGCCGGATGTTTCAATCGGGGAGCGGGCAGGTGAACAGTAAGGAATGACAACGGTGGATTCGCAAATGTTACACTTCTCGGTCCCGGTCCTGCGCTTCCCCGCTCGCTTCCTTCACGCAGACCGCAACGAAGCCGCAATGCGCGCTCTCGGCGGAAGCACGGGGCTCAAGCGATCCGCTCAGGCCGCCGTGTTGCGGAATCGGGAATGGTTGCCTCCGAAACGCTCGCAGTATGGCACGCGGCATGCGCCCAGCCGTGAACAAGTGCGTCGGTCGTCCGGCCGCAGCTCGAACGGAAGAAATGGGTTGAACGAGAATTGGGCTGAACGATTGTCCCAGTGTTCATTATTTGCTGTTCTGTCGTATATTGAAAGGTCTTTCAGCAACGCGACGAACATTCGTTTCATTTTCCATTACACTGGAGGAATCATGAATCGTTACCAGGAGTTACTCGACCTCGTGCAGGGCTTCGCCGCCGATTTCGACAAGTTCTACGCAAAGGGCAACAAAGCCGCCGGCACACGCGTGCGCAAGCACATGAATGACTTGAAGAAATTCGCGCAGGACGTGCGCAACGAGGTGCAGAGCATGAAGAAGACCGAGGGCGAGGGCTGATCCAGTAGCGGGTATGCGCACGCCCCTACCTTTCCCCGTTCCACGGGCCTTCCATTTCGAGCACACCGTCCTCTCCCATGGATGGTGTGCTCTTTCTCCTTTTTCCTACGAGCAAAACACGCGCGTGCTCACGAGGACGCTTGCGCTTCCCGACGGTCGCGGCAGTACGATCACTTGCCGCCCGGGGCCCGGATCGAGCGTGCTCGTGGAGGTGGAACACACGGGACGGCTTCGACAGGCCGACCTCGCCTTCCTCACCACGCGCCTCGCCACCATTCTGCATCTCGACCTGGATCTGGCGCCCTTTCATCGACGCATGAAAACACATCCGGAATTCGCCTGGATGGCGAAAGCACGCGCGGGACGCATGCTGCGCGGGGCGACATTCTTCGAAGATGTGATCAAAATGATTCTCACCACGAACTGCTCGTGGTCCTTCACCGAACGCATGAATGAACGCCTCGTCGCGGCCTTCGGCATTGGTACGGGGGCTGCGCGTGATTTTCCCACACCCGAAGCGCTCGCCGACAGCAGCGAAGCCCGGTTGCGCAACGATATCAAACTGGGTTACCGCGCACCCTATGTGCTCGCGCTGAGCCGACGCGTGGCCTCGGGCGCCGTGGATATCGAGGCGTTCCGCAGCGCGACGGCTCCCGCCGCCGAATTGTTCAAGGAGTTGCGCGCGCTGGAAGGCGTCGGGCCCTACGCCGCCGGCAATTTGCTCAAACTCCTCGGACGCTTCGACTACCTCGGCCTGGATTCCTGGTGCCGCGCGGCGTTTTCGCGCATGTATTCCAACGGCGGACCTGTGAGCGATGCCGACATCGAGCGCTTTTACGCTCCTTATGAGGAATGGAAAGGATTGGTGATGTGGCTCGATGTGACGCGGCAGTGGTACGCGGATAAATTCCCCTTCCTCGCCACAGGCGCGTGAACGCGGTGCGATTGTTCCATCGAACATTTCACGACCCTGTGCCCTATCCACGCATGCGCGCCATGTTCTGCCTGTGCGTTGCATGCGCTTTCACGCTCGGCGCGGCAACTGTGTCGGCCCAGGACGCGCAGCGTCTCCATCGCGACGCCGTGGTGGTGGACGGACACAACGACATTCTCAGCCGCGTGCTGAAGGGCGCGCGCATGGATGTGCGCGGGAATACGGGACAGTCCGATCTGCCACGTTTTGGTGAGGGCGCCCTGGATGTGCAGGTGTTTTCCGTGTACGTGCATCCATCGAAAGCTGGCGAAGAAGGTTGGCTGGCGGGACTCGCGCAAATCGATTCACTGCGCGCCCTGGCCTCGCGCGCGCCCGAGCGCCTCGCTATCGTCACCGATGGGCGCGGCGTGGACGAGGCGCTGCGGCGTTCGGCGCTCGCTGCGATTATCGGACTCGAAGGTGCGCTGCTTATCGACGGGCGGGCCGACCGCTTGCGCGCGCTGCATGCCCGGGGTTTGCGTGTGTTCGCTCCCACCTGGAATCGCAGCAGCGATTGGGCCACGTCGTCGGCAGACGAAGCCAAGGGCATGGCCGCACCCGGCCTCTCGACGAAGGGTCGCGCGCTCGTTCGCCTGCTCGACACGCTTGGCATGCTGCTCGACGTGTCGCATCTCGGCACGCGCTCCATCGAGGATGCGCTGCGCGAAACACGTAATCCGGTCATCGCCTCGCATTCCTCCTGCGCGGCATTACGTCCGCATCATCGCAATCTGAGCGACGAGCAACTCCGCGCCATCGCGGCGCGCGGCGGTGTGGTGATGATCAACTTCTTTCCGCCCTACATTCGCGCGAATGTCGACAAGAACACGAAGCGCGCATTGGCCCGCGCCTGCAAGGAATTGGACGCCCTCGCGCGACGTTTCAAACGCTCGGATGCGCGCTTCCTCGCTGCTTTCGATGCGGCGATCGATCGCGCCGCGCGCCGGGGCATCCCCACGTTGCGCGACGTCGCCGACCACATCGATCACGCGGTGCGTGTGATGGGCGCGGCGCATGTGGGCCTGGGCTCGGACTTCGATGGCATCGACCATGCGCCGCTGGGGTTGCACGACGTAACCTGGCTGCCCCTGCTCACGCGCGAATTGCTGCGTCGCGGGCACGACGAAGAAGCGATTCGCGGCATACTCGGAGGCAATTTCCTCCGCGTCTTCGGGCACGTCACCGCTGGCACGTCTAGTGGGAATAAGTGATGGCGATCCGATATCCTCAGCTTGCTCCTTGGCCGATACCTGTCCTGGATCTGCTCTTCTCAACGAAAGGGAGTTCCACGCCTGCGTCGCGAGGCATCCCCCTGCAATCTCATCGTATCGCAGCACACGCGGTTTATATTCTGCGATGTGGATGAACAGAGCCCACACCATTCCCGCGTCCCATGGTTCACGCGGGGGTGGTGTGATGAGCGCCAGCGCTTATGAGATTGCAGACCGAGCGATTCCGCCCTCGCTCACCCCGGCCGGCGACCGGTGACGATTACCGCGCGCTTGCCGTTCGTTCCACCCACCGCCCAGAGGGTATTGCCATGCATCGTGATCGAGCGCAACGACGCATTGCCGACAGGCGGTTGTTTCCACCATATTTTCCAGCGTTTTCCGTTCCAGTGACGGATCGTACCAAAATTACCACAAGCAACAATATCTTGCTTATTAATCCCGAATACATCGAGTACCTGGCCAGCCTTCGGTCTATCAACAACGCTCCACGAGGTGCCGTCGTAATGATACGACCAAGGACCCTCGGCCAGGATGTTCCGCAAGTGTTCGTACCACACGGCTTCCACCTGCACCACGGAACTGTCCTCCATCAGGAAGCGCACCTCTTCGTTGACCACGGTGTAGAATTTCGTGCGTGTACGCACCGGATTCTCGGTCGCGGCGATGAGCACCGTGTCGCCCTGACCCCAGATGCCTGTGATCTCGTACTCGATATCGTTCTTGATACGACGCCAGATCCGACCATTGAAATGGACCAACTCGCCGTTCATCCCTCCCATCCAGATATTGTCCGGTCCAGAGGCCCAACATTCTTTGAGGCCACCCTTCATCTCATTCGAAAGATGGTGCACTGTACTGAACTTCTTGCCATCCCAATGTACTAGAAGCGTACCGCAGGCAAACCAGATGTTGTCGGGAGAACTGCCATAGACGAGATCAAGCGGTTCGACTTGGGCCCGACTGTATCCTGGCATCGAATCCAGCACTTGTTCAAGCAGCCATTCATCTCCATTCCAACGAGCCGCATTGTACTTGACGCCATATGGAGTTCCGTCCCTTCGGCTGATCCACCCAACCGCCCAGATGCACGTGTCATTAATACGGCAAATATCGTACAGAGTGGCGTTGACATCCCCGTCGATGTAAGTAACATCGAAGGTGAATTCCTGGGCGGTGCTGTCGGGGAGCAGCGGGCCCACGGGATCGTCGCCGCAGGAGGAGCCGAGCGAGAGCATGATCAAGAGGAAGGCGAGTGGTATGGTGTATTTCATGACAACCTCGTACGTATGGGTGATTGCGGATTCCGATGGGTAACGGGAAGAGGAACGGGGGAGACGCGCTCCCCCGTCGACGAATGAGCACTACTTGACCAGCGTCAATGTGCGGCTTTCGCTCGCACCCTCCGCCGTCAGCTGATATTGATACACCCCGGCGGGAAGCTGCCCCGCGTCGAAACGCCGCTCATGCCTGCCCTCCGGCAACACGCCGTCGACCAGCACCGCGATTTCGCGACCGAGTAAATCGAACACCGCCAGTCGCACGTGTTGCTCGTATCGCAACGTGAAAGGAATGCTTGTCACGGGATTGAACGGATTCGGATGATTCTGTTCCAGCGTGAAAGCGGCGGGACGCAGCGGCGGCACTTCCTCGCGTATCGCCCGCTTTGGTATGTGCTGGGCTTCCAGAAACACTTTCGAAGTGCCCAGCGTGACGCCGCTTGGCATGCTGCCATCCACACCGAGACTCAGATACACCGGTACGGCGGGAAGTTGCGAGAGATTTCGCGACCATGCATGCCAGATAGCCGTGTCACCCGGCAACTGGCGCAACGGCAGTGATTGACTCAGCAACACCGCGTCGTCAGATGCGCGACGGAGATGCGCCGTCAGAGACACTCCCGAAGGCATAGCTGTGGGATCGCTGCAATACACCATACCGGAATACTCGAGAGTTGCTCCGTTCGACGGTGTGAACTCCTCGCTGCGGAGAAGTTCATGCGCCAGGAGATCCTGACCGATGACAAGTGTATCGGACAGTTCCATCCATTCGATGGTACTGCGGGAGCTGTCTTGTCGCACGAGCGTCATATCCGTGATCCCGAGAACAGATAAATCGTCGCCCGAGCATACTCGCAGGTCACGTACCATGCGTAACGCGATGTTGGTCGATTTCGTCAGGTTGTCGTTGGTGGTACGGACGGCATGCTGGAATGGCGCGGTGGGATACGGGTAGCTGTACGCCTCACGCAGCGCCGCGTTCGAAGCGTAGGGCACGACGCTGGGGAAACTCTCTCCGTTGTCCAGTTGTGTGTACTGCGCAATGCTCGCATCCACCACCACCACGCGCACACCTCCTCCCCAATTGGGGTGAAAGGCCACACGCAGACCCGGCTGCCCGCTGGTGCTGTGCGCGCCCACAGAGGGTGCGATTGGTTGGCCGTAGCCGGTCCGGGAGTAGTATGGTATGTGGTACACCGTGGTATTCCAGAGTTGTGAACTCTGATCGTAGGTTTTGACATTTACCCAACGATCAGAATACACCTGCGAGGGAACGCGAACTTCGTATGCAACCACGGGTTTGTTGTCCGCATTATGCGTAATGCACGGAGCGAACACCGCCTTCTCCGACGGGCTCGACACATCGGGACGGAGAAGTGTGTACAGATCAAACGCCACGGGATTGCAGGACGGAATTTCCAGGCGGGCGGCTTTGACGGCATCGCCTTCGCGCCAGGAGGCGCTGAAGTAGATGAAATCGTGATCGCTCACAATGGAGGGAGAGAGCGGATATGAAACGCTGTTCGTTGCAGCCACGCCGGAGCGTTGCAAGTCTCCGTAGTTCTGATCCTGCGCAACGGTCGTGCCTTCTATACGCAAAAGATTGTAACGCAGGTTCTCGTTCTCATCCCAGAGAACGGCCACCACATGGTCGCGGGCAATGCCATCGGGATCCTGGCAGAAAAAGCCGGCCGCCACAACCGGCGTGCTCGTGGCACCGTTGTTATTCAGATCATCGTACAGGGGATGATCGTACCAACCACCTTCATGACGTTGACGCAGCCGGACCACATCGCCTTCCATGAAAACGACATACACATCCTCTTGCAGAGCGTAGAGACTGGGATTGGAAGCAGTGTGCTGATAACCGCTGACCAATTCCTCCGGGCTCCAGGTGTCGCCGTTGTCGCTCGACTGCGTGTACCACACCTCGCCCGCGCTTTCATACACCAGATGATAGACGCGCGTATAGATATCCTGCTCCGAAATATCTATCTTCCGTTGATTCGCGTTACGTGTAGGTTGGGCTTCACTGTCCGAGAGTAGATGAGCCTTATAAATTCCTGTAAGATCCATTGTGGATGCGAGATTCAGGTATTTGAGTTTGTAATCCTTAAAAGGATCACTCTCCTGCTCTGCCGGTGAGGTTTCTATACTTCCCGAAGGGAATACCTGTGTTCCTGCGCCAGACAGTATCAAATCCATGTTGATCAGATCACCCTCAGCGAGAGGTAAGTTATCCTTTTTTGAGTAGCCATCAGAATCAGCATGGTATTCGTAGTATTTCCAGTATTTGGCTCGATAGTGCGGCTCCTTGTTGGTGGGAATGTCCACAAACACCCCCCAGGACTGCGCGTCGTTCCAGGGTTCATACGGCGTGACCTGATCAACGTGGTAATTCAAGCTCATCTGCATAGAATCCGCCATGGGCATGGTTTGCAGTACGCGCCAGGGGTCTTTGAACTCGATGGGTAGGCCGTCGTAGTCGTAGAACAGCTCCCTCTTCGCGAGGTGCCTTGCCTGATAGGCCTGGTCGGTATGGGCCTCGAATATTCGATCATCTCCGAGTTCGTAGATATCGGTGCGATGAATCACGGAGTAATTGTCGAGGTTCTCCTGCCAGAACTTGTGTTTATGTCTACCCGACAGCGAGGGATCTTCGAATTTGGCGAACCATGTCTCCGCGATATGCCTGTAGTTCGTCGACCACACGCGCTCGGCCGGGGGCGGCTCGAATGGCGGCAATTGACCATAATCGGCATCCCAGCTGTTGGGAAGAAATACGTTCAGGTCGCCGCGCACGCGACTCGCTGCTTCGCTGCGGTAATCCTCCTGTCCATCCACCACATTCGTGATGAAAATGCTATCGATCAGCGCCGATGGTGCCGGATCGTACTCAATGCGCAGCCGCACACTTTCCGGATTGATCAACCAGCTTTTTGGTGGGTGATCATTATAAGGACAGAAGGCGAGATGCAGCCGCCGTTCATCGTTGTTTGCTCCGAGTTGGATTTGCGTCAGCAATTCCGTGGGATCTTGCATAACGGCCGGGAATCTTTCTACGGTGTAGAGATACGTTCCGGAGTTGCCATTGAGTTGATTCGTGTACGTGTGAAATGCACCGCCCTTGCGATCGATTTCCGTCCCGAATCGGTACACGATACTCGACAGAGTCTGTTCGGTACTCAAATCGAATATACCGTGTGAGAATTTCTCAAAGTCCTGCTCAATGGTCTGCCCGGATTGTGTGTAGTAGGTGAAGTACAGAGTCACTTTCCTGATGTACGCACCCGCGCCTAGTGAGGCCGGAAACTCCCATTGGAAAGCGATGCGATAATCATGATATCCTGCCGATTCCTCTACACGACCGATGCGATAATCGCCGCCGATCAGCGACTGCTCGTACACGGGATCGAAATCCGGAAACGTCACATTGATACCGGAAACTCCACGAGAATTGGTGGAGACTTGATCGTAGATCAAGACCGGTTGTTGCGCATGCAATGAGAACGAAGTCCCCATCAATATCACCCACAGAAGCGACGGAAAGAGACGCCCGAATCCGCCCCGCCAGCTCGGGGGTTTCTCAGCGTGTATGTGGGTGATTGGTTTGTTCAGGAACTGCCGGACGGACGAACTGCCGGACGGACGAACTGCCGGACGGACGAACTGCCGGACGGACGAACTGCCGGACGGACGAACTGCCGGACGGACGAACTGCCGGACGGACGAACTGCCGGACGGACGAACTGCCGGACGGCAATACGAACCACCACGAAGGTGCTTCACTCTTCGCATATTTTCCTCCTCTGGAAAATGTAATGTATCTGTTATCGGCTTTTCCCGCCAGCACCCGAAGGAGAAGTCAGGATACGGCCATGCCGTTATAGCGACGTTTCAGGATAATCCCGGCTGTAGTTCCATTGTTTAGGCGATGATACTCATCGGACCTCCGAGTGTCAAGTGCATAAATACGGTACCACTGAAAAATATGGGTCAAATGCATCCGAATAATTTTTCGCATCGAAAAGCGTTTGCCGTGATACGACGGAAAAAACGTGGTGTCATGCCACTTCCAGCTTCCATTCGTATCCTCCAGTCCATCGCACCGCCGCTGATCGCTTGCTTCTGCCGCTGTCCATTGCGCACAAGAGGGCGTTTCATGCCACTTTCAACGAGGGCGTCCAGGGTCATGGGTGTATCCTTGGGATGCTGATGGTACGGTATTCCGGTGAACGAATCCGATATAGGAGACACCGGTGGAGGGAAACGGTTACAGGGGGCGAAAGAGCGCCCGATCCGGAATGATCGATGCCGGCCAATGGGGAGTTGTTCCCAACTGCGATTCAGGTTGTCAATGACAGTGCCGTTCTGTCGATCAGTTTCGCGGGCGCATTGTACGTTAGCGGCAAGTTTCGCATTTTAGGGAGTTACGGCTACTTCCCCTTTCGAGACAACGAGTACGTTTACCTATCAGTACAAGGATTGACGCATGAAAATTCATGAGTACCAGGGCAAGGAGATTCTCAAGCGCTTCAACGTGCCGACACCGCAGGGTGGAGTGGCGACGTCGCCCGAGCAGGCGCTGCGCGTGGCGAAGAAGCTGGGAGGATCGGTGTGGGTGGTGAAATCCCAGATTCACGCCGGCGGCCGCGGCAAGGGACGCATTCTGAATCCGAAAACGCGCGAATTGATCCTCGACGGTGGCGTCAAAGTCGCCAAATCGCTGGAGGAAGTCGAGCGTTACGCCTCGCTCATGCTCAAGAATCTGCTCGTCACCATACAGACCGGCGATGAAGGAAAAATCGTCCGCCGCGTGCTCATCGAGCAGGGAGTGAATATCGCCAGGGAATTCTACGCGGGCATGCTGCTGGACCGCGCGCAGTCGCGCAATGTGATGATGGTGTCCACCGAAGGCGGCATGGAAATCGAAAAAGTGGCCGAGGAAACACCGGAAAAAATCCTCAAGGTCGCCATCGATCCCGGTGTGGGATTTCAGGCCTATCAGGCCCGCGAGCTGGCCTTCGGCCTCGGATTGTCCGGCGCGGCGTTCAAGAACGCGGTGAAGTTCCTCATGGCCCTCGCGCATGCTTACGAGGAATTGGACGCCAGTCTCTTCGAAATCAATCCGATGGTGCTCACGGCCGACGGCGACATTCTCGCGCTCGACGCCAAGGTGAATCTCGACGACAACGCCATGTTCCGCCACACGGATTTCGCCGCGCTGCGCGACGTCACCGAGGAAGCGCCGCTGGAAGTCGAGGCCTCCAAATTCAACCTCAACTACATCAAGCTCGATGGCAATGTGGGTTGCATGGTGAACGGCGCCGGACTGGCCATGGCCACCATGGACATCATCAAACTCGCCGGCGGCGAGCCCGCCAACTTCCTCGATGTGGGCGGCGGCGCGAGCGCGGAAACCACCGAGCAGGGCTTTCGCATCATTCTCAGCGATCCCAATGTGAAAGCCATTCTCATCAATATTTTCGGTGGCATCGTCCGCTGCGACCGCATCGCCAACGGCGTCGTGCAGGCCGCGCGCAATCTCAAGAATCTCAACGTGCCGCTGGTGGTGCGTCTCGCAGGCACAAATGCCGTGGAGGCCGCCGAAATTCTCCAGAAATCCGGCCTGAACTTCATGGTGGCCCGCAATTTCAAGGATGCCGCCACCATGGTCACGCAGGCGCTGGCCGGCAAAGCCGCCTGATAGCCGACACGCATTCCGTTCGTAGCAACGCGGGCTCTTACCGGAGCCCGCGTTCCTTTTTTCAAAGCAGCATGGTCTCGCTGCCTGCATCATGCTCATCTGAGCGGTGATGCGTTGAGTAAAGAGTGAAGAGTAAAGAGTAAAGTTTGACGGAAGCAACCGGGGGTCAACCCGCACCCCCGCCGCCCCGACAGGGAATGGACGCCGATTCGCGTCGCTGCCGACAGCGGGCATTGGGTTGCTTCCCCTGCGGCTACTGCGCGGATCCTTGCGGACTTCCACGAATAATCTGTGCAAATCCGTGTGAAATCTGTGCAATCCGTGGTTTTAAAATTCTGTTGATCCGCTCCGACATCAATCATCGCAACTCATTGTCATTGAATGACTTACGAAAATTTAATAATTCGTGCTCCACGCCGCTCCCCCGCTGTAACTCCTTGTCATTTCACGTGTTACCATTATTGCTGTTATATTTTTTCCCTGTGAAGCACCGGCTCGCAGCACCCGAATTTGACGGACTGCCATTCACTCTTTAGATTATCGACGAATCGGGAACACCATTTGGAGACCTGCCATGAAGAATTTGTTTACGATGATGCTCCTCGCCATTCTCTTTATCGCTCCGGCGGCGCAGGCGCAGCTCGGGTGGTTTGAACAGTACAGTGGCGGCTGGGAAATACTTTTCGATCTGGATATGTACGACGCCTCAACCGCAATCGCTGTGGGGCAGGATGGAATAATCCTGCGCACCGAGGATGGCGGCAGCACGTGGACGCGTCCGCAGTCCGGCACCACCGAAGTGCTGCGCCGCGTGAAATTCCGCACAGCCACGGATGTGATCGCGTTGGGCTACGGCGGCCTGATGCTTCGCAGCACGAACGCTGGTCGGAACTGGCAGAAAGTGGAAACCGGATCGACCAAGGCCCTGTTCGACATCGCCTTCCGCAGCGATACCCATTGGATGGTTGTCGGACAAGCCGCTCTCATGCTGGAATCAACCGATGGTGGAGCAACGTGGAAAAAAACCGAGGATGGTTTGAACAACTACAACGCGATCACCTTCCGTGGAGACTTCGGCATCATCGCCGGCAATAAAGGTACCATTCGCACCACAACCAATGGTGGAGTGCGTTGGACGGGACGCGACGCCAACATCGATCTGGAATTGACCGATGTCAGCATCGGCGACGACAGCACCGCAATCATCACCGGCGTCAATGGCACGATTCTCCGTTCCAGCGATAAAGGACGCGCTTGGGAAGCGGCAATGATCACCGTGCCCATTTCCACCTTCCGCGTGTCCCGCGTGCGTCATCTCACACGCGAGAATGCCATTGCCACGTCGTACAGTGGACTGATTCTCGCATCCTACGACACCGGTCTGACCTGGACGCCGCAGGAGAACACACCGCAGGCGAATCTCGAGGGCCTGGATTTCGTGGATCACAAAATCGGCATGGCCGCCGGTTGGAGCACCACCATTCTGCGCACGAATACGGGCGGCACCTTGTCCATTTCCCAGCAGCGTGCGTCGGCTCCCGCCACATTGCGCATACTGGAGCAATACCCGCAACCGTTGCGTCGCGGCGCCGGGGCGGCTGTGCTGCACATCGAGGTGCCCAATCACGGTCCTGTTACCATCACCCTGGTGGATGTGTTGGGACGCGTGCGCCACATGGCCTTCTCCGGGACGTTGGAAGGCGGCAGCCACCGCGTTTCCATCGACAGCCACTCCCTGCCCGCCGGAAATTATCTGCTGCATATCGCGCAGGGCGGTCGCTCCGTGACGGGACGCTTCAGCGTGCTGTAATTCTCGTTCGCCCAGCGGGCGGTCCACCGCTCGCGACTACCCCGGGCATGACATGGCACCGGCGCATCACAGGATGCGCCGGTGTTTTTTTTTGGAAATGAATGGTCGCGCGCTTCTACACGTGATCCAGTATCCAGTTGGCGCTCACAAGCAGCGCCTCATCCAACGCGGGTGTGCAACCCGCGAAAGGATGCACCGAACCGAAGGTGTGATCCGTGGCGCTGATGGTGTAGAGCAGCGTGTGTTCCGCATCGGCGGCGGCGTACACCTGCCGCGCTTCGTCGATGGGAACGGACACATCCTGTTCACCGTGCAGCAGCAGCAAGGGGCGCCGCAGGCCCGCGGCGGCGGCGGGGATGTCGAAGCGCCGCGGATTCGCCTCGAGATCGTCGAGCATGCCTATGCCCATGGGCATGAGTTGCCCGGTGCGTGCGTTGAGAATGTCCATTCTTCCCCGCTTGCGCCATTCCTTCTTGAATTTCGGACCCCAGCGATCGAATTTCGCAACGCCCGCCCACGACAGCACGGCGCGAATGCGTTCGTCCTCCGCCGCCGCGACGATGGCCACACCTCCACCCAGAGAATGCCCCAGCACGCAGAGGCGCCCGGCGTCCACTCCCACGGAAGCGATGCGCTTGTGCAGCACGGCGTCGACAATATCGTGCAGATCGTCGATTTCGCGGCTGATACTGTTGCGTTCGAAGCGGTCCAGCGCGGTGAATTCCGTCATGCGCGCCTCGCCGATGCCGTTCAGGGAAAAATTGAAGCGAATGCAGGCGATGCCCTGTCCCATGAGCGTATCCGCCATCCAGGGAAACATGCCCCAATCCTTGAAGCCCTTGAATCCATGCGCGATAATGCAGAGCGGTGCCTGTTCCGCACCCTCGGGCACATGCAGATTGCCGTACAGCATATCCCCGTGACGGTTGGGGATGACGAAATTCATGCTCATGATTATGCCGTGAAATGGGTGTTTTCTATCTTACAGACTGGAAAGTAGCTCACCGGCCGTTACAGGACAACATGCCCGCTCCCATTGCCGCACGTATCGCGCTTGTTCACGACTGGCTCACCGACATGCGCGGCGGCGAGAAATGCCTCGAGGTGCTCTGCGAGCTGTTTCCCGATGCGCCGATATACACGCTGCTGGCCGTGCCCGAACGCCTGAGCCCCATCATCGCGCGGCACGACATCCGCCCGAGTTACCTGCAGCGCATTCCCGGCATCAGGCGGCATTACCGGCGTTTCCTCCCCTTCTTCCCCTCCGCCATCGAGCGTCTCGATCTTTCGGAATTCGATCTGATCGTATCGTCGTCGCACGCCGTGGCGAAAAGCGTGATTCCCCGCCCCGGCGCCTTGCACATCAGCTACGTACACACACCGATGCGCTACGTGTGGGATCTCTTCGACCAGTATTTCAACCGCGAGGGCATGGGCAGTGTGCAGCTCGCCATGATACGATTGCTGGCGGCGCGCCTTCGGCGCTGGGATGCGCGCACCGCATCGCGTGTGCGGCATTTCATCGCTAACTCGCAGTACATCGCCGAGCGCATACAGCGCTGTTATGGCCGCAGCGCCACGGTGATTCATCCGCCGGTGGACACCACGCGCTTCCAGATTACCGAGCCGCAAGGAGGCGACTATCTGGTGCTGTCGGCGCTGGTGCCATACAAGCGCGTGGACATCGCCATCGAAGCCGCGAATGCGGCCTCCTTGCCGCTGCGCATTATCGGCGACGGACCGGAGCGGCGGCGCTTGCAGCGCCTGGCCGGACCCACGGTGCGTTTCGACGGCTGGCTGAGCGATGCCGAGGTGGAGCGCGCCTATGCCGCGTGCCGCGCCCTGCTCTTTCCGGGCGAGGAGGATTTCGGCATTGTGCCGGTGGAAGCCATGGCCAGCGGACGCCCCGTGATCGCCTACGGGCGGGGCGGCGCCACCGAAACCGTCGTGGAGGGAGTGAGCGGCGTGCTGTTCGAGGAGCAGACTGCCGCGTCGCTGCTCGCCGCCATACGGCGCTTCGAAACGTTGTCCTTCGACGCGCGGCGCCTGCGTTCGCACGCCGAGCGCTTCGATCGCAGCGTGTACGCCCACGCCATGGAGCGTTTCATTGTGGAAAAATGGGAGGAGCATCGGCGCGGACAGGCGTGACGCCGCGCGCTCGCCTCGCTCGTTGTCGAACCATCAAGCCGCCCTGTCCCCCGTACTTCGGACAGCAAACGGCACGGGAGTGAGGAACGGCATGCGTGTGACGGCTTCACGCACCCGTGCCTTGCAGGTGCGGCGACGTGTATTGACGCAGTCTTATTTCCGCAGCAGCAGTCGACGCGAACTCGCGGCACCCGGGCTTTCGACCGTCAGCATGTACACACCGTCGCGCAGATGTGAAAGGTCGAGCGATGTGCTCCGCGCGCCGGGTAGTCTCGCCTCCTCGACGCGACGCAGGACCTCGCGGCCGAGCATGTCCCACAACGCGATACGCACCGTGCCCGGCGACGCCACGCTGTACCCGATGCGTACCGAGCTTCGCGCGGGATGCGGTTGGATGCTGATCTGTGCATCCGTTGGACGCAGGCCGGAATCCGTGCGCTCCGTCGATGTCGGATTCAACGGATATTCATACACGCCACAGGGTGTGGCTGCCAGCACCCGTCGAGGGTTCGCGAACACCGCGACATGCGTCACATTGTAATTGTGGAGACCTTCGATGGGAAGCTTGCTCCAGGTCTCGCCTCCGTCGGCGCTCCACCACACCCCGCCGCCTTCCCATGCCGTGGCGGGTATGGCCTCCGGGCGCGACGGCGAGTCGACACCGATCACGAGATTCCGCGGATTGAGGGGATCGCGAGCTATGCACGTGGCTCTGCGGCCACGGAGACCAACATCGCGAAATCGCCAGGTGGCGCCGTTGTCCGTGGAGATGTGCACACCCGCCGGCTCGAGCACCAGTATGCGATTGCTATCGACGGGGTCGTACAGAATGTCCACAATCCCTTCGCGAAGGGCAATGGAGCTGATTTCCTCCCACACAACGCCGGGTTCCGTCTTTCGGAACAGAGAGAAGGTGTCGCCCACATGTTGTGCTCCGAAGAGCATGGTGCCCTCGCGATGCGGATCGAAAGCCATGACGGGCACATAGAACGCCCCCGGCACACGCCCCACTGTCGTGGCTTCGATGAGGGCATTGGAATCGGCGGCGATGACGATGGAATCCCGCATACGCCAGATGCCCCAGGGACCACCCGCCGCGCCATAAAAGGTATCCTCGCTGAATGGATCGTACACCAGCCGGCATTCGCTGGGCCAACGCAGTTTTTTACTGGTACGTCGACCATCCTGCATTACCGCGACTCCGAAATTATCAGTAGGGTATACCGTATATAACAGGCCACTTTGACTTCTCGCGGGGGTAAATAATGGTCGATCAGTTCGTGACCCGTAAAGTTCTGTCTCGGACCAGCTTTTTCCCTGATCCCTACTTAGGAGGACAAATTTCGGTGTGCTCAGCAACAACGTATCGCCATTCGGTCCATAGGAAAGCAGTCCCGACACGGAAACCGCCGACAGCGCATCGGCCATCGGTGTCGACCTTCCATCGCGGAGGGCATAGAGTGAATCGTTGACGATGGCGTAGAGCGTGCCGGAGGTACTGTCGTAGGCGATATCCACGCAAGCGCGCAGGCGCCGCCTCGAATCCGTCGACGAACTCAGCACAGTCTCGCGAAATTTCCAGTCATCTGATCGTTGCGCAAACACACCGTACTCGTTGCTTGCATAGACCGCGGAATCGCATGTGCTGTACACATGGCGCTTCAGTTGATCAGTGATGTCAATCTTACCGTAGTCGACGCCGCAATAGTCCCAGGTTGTACCGGTATCGGGAGAATGGAACATGCCCGTGAACATTTGTCCGTCCGGACAGAGGAGCATGTTCGCGGCGGGGCTTCCCGCGCGCAGCGTCGTCGATACTATTCTCCATGTAGAGGCATTGTCGGTGCTGATATGAAGTCGAGGTTGTCGCTGTCCGGTTTCGAACAGATACAGGCGCTCGCGATCATGCGGATCCACCGCACCGGGGCCGAAGCTGTCCACCCCGTTGGGATGCGGTGTACGCAGTTGCCATGTCGCACCATTGTCACGAGACTCGTACAAATCGTCGTGGCAAAGCAATACTTCTCCGTCACGTCCGCGTGTAGGTATTACATACGGCGCCGCGATCGTTTGACGTTTACCTGCTATCCCATGCATCGAGGAATGAATCGTTTCCTCACCACGCACCAGAACATATACTTCACCCGACGTTTTCGTTGAAGCGGAGACGAGGATCGATGAATCGCGGGAGAGTACGGCAAGCTGCCGAGGGGGGGTATCCACCACGCGTCCAAGCTCGTCGCGCGTATTCAGATCGTAGGGATAGGGCTGAAATCTCCACGCAGCGAGTTCCGTGTCGTAATAGCACAGTGTGCCGTTCGTTACCAACCACAGCGTTCCATCCGGTCCACAGGCGAGCGTACCATGCTGCGAAGGGACGTGAAGCTGTTGCCACTGTGCAACTGCGAGACCGGAATCGAAAAGGCAGATGCAGGCGAACACGATGGGGAACAACGGTTTCATTGCGGCTCCTTCGTAATGGAGAGATCGGCGATGTTTGCGTGCGATGGCGACAACACGAGCGAGGCGAATCGCTGAAAACGGAGTCCGTACACCGGAATAATCCGGCAAATCAGGTCGATAGGCGGAAAGTAGCCGCAATTCACCGAACAATCAAGAACAAAACACCGCACTATTCGGACTCGTTATGTCCTATTACGCGCCGCAGCTTCCCTGCTTTCGTACCATTTTCGACGACATTTTCCTTAGCCTTATTGTACCGACTCGCGTCGAGACGGAGACATCGCTTGTTGCGAAAGCACACAACCAAGACGGAATTGCGGTATTGTCGCCTACCAAGCCCCGTATGTCACGCTCGCGGACTCAGCACCGCTACGCGGTAAAACGCGCATCCCCCGCGATTGCGGGGGATGCGTGCGATTCGATACGGGATGGCATGTTACCAGTCGGTGCGCTCCTGTCCGGAGACGTTGAGGCGGCCGTTGACATGCTTGTTGCGATCCTTGATCTGGTTGTTGGAGTCCACCACATCGGCGTGGCAGAGCACGCAGTTCTGCACGGGAGGATGCGGGCTTTTCGGCAAGGGATTGCCGGTGGCGGGATCGCCGTGGCAACTGCCGCATTTCGCCTGATCCTGTCCCTTCCACGCAACGGTCGCATTGTTGCCGTTGGTGAAATTGCCGTGGCAGTAGGTGTTCGAGCAACTGCCGGTGGCGGCGTCGAAGCTCGGCGTCCCCACGGTGCCCTTGGTTTTCGTCTCCGCGAAGGCGTTCACGAAGTTGACCTCGGCCTTGCCCGGCGTGGTCTTGTCCACGTGAATCGGATCCTCGTAGTTGTTGGGCAGATTGTGGCAGTTGTTGCAGGCAATGGTCACGGCCGCATCGGCGGTACCTTCAAGATGCACACGATGGGCGTTGTACCACTGCGGATAGGACTTCTTGCTCTGCGAATCGCCGTGGCACACGTAGCAGGCCTCGGGTCCGCCATCGGCGGCCTCGTGGCAGCCACTCGCGCTGCACGATTGATTCGTGAGTCCACCGGCGTAATCCGGTCCATGGCAACTCTTGCAACCGGTGATATCCCAGCCCAGGCGCGAACGTATGTCCGTGCCGTGGAAATTGTCCGAACCGATCAGCGCGTAGCCCTTGCCATGGGCGCCGATCAACTGCGGATTCGTGGGCAGATCGCCCGCGTCCTTGAGTTCGCTCGAACACGCCGCCAGAAGCGACGCGGCAAGCAGCGGCAGTAGCGAAAGCAGTCGAATGTTCATCGCAAACCTCCCGCGGCTCCGGTGTTGTGGCAAGCCGCACACACCGGATCGCCGCCGTCCATGTCGTGACAGGTGGCACAGCGTTCGATATCCATTTTGGCGAGTTTGCCGTGGCGGTTCATTGCCTCGCCGCCGCCGATGGACACAAAGCCCGCAAGCTGATGCGACTGCGGAACGATGCGCGTACCGGTGGCGTCGTAGCCATTCTGATGGCAAGGCATGCAGAAGCTCTCCTGCTCGTGGCAGGTCTGGCAGCGCGAGGATTTCGCGCGGGCGTCAAAGCCGTGCGTGTAGCGATAGGTGAGCGGATGCGCTTTTTGCACGGTCAGCACCTGCGCATTGTCGATTTTCTCGCCACGAGGCCAGGCATCGATGTAGAATCGGTCGGACGCCGTGCCGGAGGGAACGTTCCCCGCCGGACTGTGGCATTCCTGACAGAAGCTTTGCGAGTGGCAGGCGGCGCATTCGCGGTCGTGCCCGCCGTTCATGGCGAAGCGGCCGTGGTTGGCCGCGAAGCTCGCCGTCATATGATTGGCCGGGTACAGGCCGGCGAGCGTCGTGTGACAGGCCTCGCATTGATTGGTGGCCGGAATCATTTTCGCCAGATCCTCGCTGCCGCGCAGCACGGGCACGGTGTTGTCGGCGTTGTTGTGGCAGCGCGAACAAATCTCCATCGAAGGCATGGCGGATTCCTCGTCGGCCACGATGCCGCCGTGGCACACGCCGCAGGATTGCTCCATCGCGGCATGCTGCTTGTGCGAGAAGATCAGACGCCGGTCCTTCACAAGCAGCACCTGCGCGTCGAGGTCGGCCGACGCGTCGAGCGACCAGTAGCCCCGCACATCCGCTTCCTCGTGGCAACCCACGCAGGAGGACGGAGCGGGCAGGAGATTGTCGGTGGCGGCTTCGCTGTCGCCGGCGCCATGGCAGGCGGAGCATTCGGCCACATCCTTGTGAACGGCATGGGAGAACATCACCCCGCCCTTGTCGGCGCGCAGGGCGCCGGGCGAGGACGTGAGCACGGCCACGGAAACGACGGCCACAAGCACGAGTGCGATAAACAGATACATGCGTTTCATGCTGGGCTCCTCCTATTCCCCGATCCCGAAGGTGTCGGCGAACCAATAATTGATGCGCGCGAACATCCTCATGTCGGATTTGTACACCTTGTTGGTCATGTACTGACCCTGGATGTCGAAGGACACCGTCTTCATCGGACGGACGGTGGTACCCAGCACACCCACCCAGGTGTTGGTCTTGTCGAGATCATCGCTCAACGTGTAGGTGCTGTACACCGCGCCGATATGCGGCACAAGCATGCCCTGCATGAGCGGATAGGTGAATTGCAGGTTGAAGCCATCGAGATCGCCGTCGTAACTCACATCCTTGGTGTACATGAGCGAGGCGTATTTGTTGGCGGCGCCCACCGACACGCGCATGGCGTTGTCGTCGTCGAACATCACATACGAGACGCGGCCGAGCAAGGTCAGGCGCGGATGCAGGCGGTAGTCCACACCCAGCGCGGCTTCCTGATTGGCTTCGGCTTCGATGAGCGCGAAATAGCTGTTGTAGGCCAGCACGGGTTCGCGATGCGCGAGATTGAGCGTGATGCCCAGTTCCGGCGATGCCTGATAGCTGCCCGCCAGTTCGATACGGGCGCTGCGCTCGAAGTTGAAGTCGTAGTCGTAGCGACCGAACAGCCACATGCGTCCACTGTTGTGCGACACATTGACGCTGGCGTATTGATTGGCCCTGGTACCGTAGTCGATCAGCGTGGGCATCAGATTCATTTGCTCATCGGGACGCCAGGTCCAGTAACGCGTGGCTTCGCGATGGCGGTTCATGTAGCTGAGACCGATTTTGGTATCCTCGATCAGGTACAGCAGCACCTGGCCGCCGACCTGCCAGTTGTCTGGAAGATCCTGGAAAAAATCAGGTTTTTGCTGCGGCGCGGCGAGTCCGCCACCGTAGGCCATCACTTCCACACCGTCCACCGGACGCAGTGTCAGGGCGGCGCCGTCGATGGTGCCGTAGCTCACGCCGGCAAACAGCGGCTGGCGGCCGACTTTCACGTCGACCATGTCGAAGAGATTCTTCACGCGCAGGTACACGTTGAAGAGGCGGAGTTGCGGATCGTCGGACATTTCGTTCGAGAAATCCGTCGAACCCTGGAGATAGGTGTGGAAGGACACGTCGCCGGTGCCGACGTTGAGCTGGATGTTTTCGTAGGCGCGGAGATGCGAGGTCTCGCTGCCCACGGCATCCTGCCGCTCCCACCCGTAAACCGATGTCACGAACCGTCCGTTGATGCTCTGCGCATGTGCGACAGAAAGCGTCAGGACGGCCAACATCAGGAAGCGGTACACATGTTTCATGCGCTATTCCTCATGCCATGTGATGAGTACGGGAACGCATGACACCGCGCCATCCCGAAGGAACGGCGCGGTGTCGAAACGCTGGAATTCTTGTATCACGATCGATGGAGTAGTCGCGAGGGGGCTGTACCCCGCGGGTCGGAAGGAAAGGCAAGCAGGGGTTATCCCTTCTTGCTGTGTTCGATTTCCTTCCAAGCCTCCTTGAACTTGAAGCCCTTGAAGGTCGGGCTCTTCTCGTTGTGGCAATCCTTGCACTGCTTCTCGGCGCTGCCATCGGCAACCTTCGGCAGTTTGAGACCCAACTTCACGCCTTCGTTGACGTCCTTGGCGTGCTTGGTCTTGTAATCGGCGCCCGCGCCGTGGCAGGACTCGCAGCCCACGCCCTCGGCGGAGAACTTCGCGTCGGTGATGTGGCAGCTGAGGCACTCCGGCGTCTCGGCGGCCTTGGTCTTGAAGCCCTTGTCCTTGGCGATCTTGTCGGCTTCGGCCGACTGCAGGGTCTTGAAGGCGCTGGCGTGTTTGGTCTTTTCCCACATCTTGTAGGCTTCGCCGCCCATCTTGGCGTTGCTGTGACAGGCCTTGCAGCTCTTGGAACCGGCGTACTGCGGGGCATTCATGTTCGTGAACGCGGAGACCGCCATGAAGACGAGTGCCAAGGCGATGAAGGATACTGCTGTTTTCATGTCCACCTCGAAATTGAACTATGGTGCGAAACGTGTGCTTTCAGGGCATTGGATCGGAACCCTTCGTCGGGGTCCATTCACCTTCTACGAGACCGGTGCAAGCGTGGTTCCCGCCTTGTTGCGGATATTAATACTTGCTAGTATAAAAAATACGCCGTGAATCCGAATTTCACAAGGATTTTTTATCGCATGAAAATTTCCACCGAGCGCTGCGCCATGGACACGAGCGGCCCCCAGTACAGACCGAAGAAGAGATTCGGTATGGCGAAGGCCAGCGCCGTGACCAGCGTCACGCCACCCACCGGGATCGGCGCGGCACCTTCGGGTGCTTCGCGCAAATACATGTTGCGCATCACGCGGGCGTAGTAATACAGCGAAATGGCGCTGTTGATCACGCCGACGATGGCCAGCCAGTAGAATTGCCCGTCCATCACCGCGCTGAACAGCAGCCATTTGCCCACGAAACCGGCGAGCGGCGGCAAGCCGGTAAGCGAGACCAGGAACACCGACAGCGCCACGGCCAGTATGGGAGCGCGCTTGCCGAGCCCGCTGTAATCGTCGATATGCTCGCTGCCGATGCGATCGGCCACCACCATCACGATGTAGAACGCGCCGAGGTTCATGAGGAAATACACCATGAAGTACAGCAGCATGGAGGCGATACCGAGATCGCTCAGCACCACCAAACCCATGAGAATGTAGCCGGCATGCGCGATGCTCGAATAGGCCAGCATGCGCTTGAGATTGTCCTGCCAGATGGCGATGAAATTGCCCACCGTCATGGTCAGCACCGAGAGCACGGCGATCACCATGTTCCAGTCCAGATACGGCAGTACCGCCCATTTGCCCGTGTCCACCATCGCGTCGAAAAAGGTGACGTGGAAAAAGCGGATCATCATCGCAAAACCCGCCGCCTTGCTGGCCACCGAGAGGAAGGCGGTGACCACCACGGGCGCGCCTTCGTACACGTCGGGCGTCCAGAAATGGAAGGGCACAGCGGAAATCTTGTAGCCGAAGCCGGCCAGAATCATGATGGTGGCCAGAATGAGCACGGTGTAATTGCCCACGCTGTGCGCCACATCACCCATAGCCAGCGAGCCGTGAATGGCGCTCAGTTCCAGCGAACCGGTCAGTCCGTACAGCAGCGACATGCCGTAGAGCATCACGCCGCTGCTGGCTCCGCCGAAAAGCACGTATTTCAGCGCCGCTTCGCCCGAACGTGCGCGCGTCTTGCTGAAGCCTGCCAGCACGTACGAAGGAATGCTCACCAGTTCGAGGGACAGGTAAATCATCAGCAAATTCGTGGCGCCGCTCATCAGCACCATGCCGAAGGTGGTGGCGGCGATGAAGGCGAAGAATTCACCCAGACCCGGTTGCTCGCGCAATTCGGCGGATTGCAGGGCAAAGAGCACAATCACCGCGGAAGTGGCGAGGATGAAGTATTTGAAGAACAAGGAAAAGGGATCGATGGCGTACATGGATCCGAAGACCAGTCGCGGCTCCGACGAGGCGAACGGCAACTGCAGCAGCGTTACCGCGATGCCAGCCAGCACCAGCACACCGGTGGCAACACCGTTGTACTCCTTCCCTTTCCTCCCCAGGGTGAATTCGAGAACCATCGCCAGCACGAATGTCAGCGCCAACGTGATTTCCGGCCAAACCTGCGGAATGCTTTCGAAGATGTGTTCAATCATGCGCGTCGCTCTTGTTTGGATCTCAAATCAAACGCCATCAAAATCCGCTGATCAGCACCGTGCCGGCGCTGTTCTTGACCACATCCACCAGATGACCCAGCGAGGTGGACATCCAGTTGAGGGCGGGTGCGGGATACACGCCCAACGCGATGATAATCAACGCCAGGGGGATCAAGGTAAACAGCTCGCGGCCGTTCACATCCGTCATCACGCCTTCCCATTTCTCCGGCAAGGTGCCCATGAACACGCGCTGGAAGGTCCAGAGCATGTAGCCCGCGCCCAGAACGATGCCGAGCGTGGAGAGAATGGTCCACAGCTTGTTGGTCTGAAACGCTCCGAGGAACACAAAGGCCTCGCTCACGAAACCGCTCATCGAAGGAAGTCCGATGGCCGCGAAAAACGCGATGACAGTGAAGAACGAATACACCGGCATCTTGTTGTACAGGCCGCCGAACTCGTTGAGGCCGCGCGTATGCGCCCTGTCGTACACCACGCCCACGAGAAGGAAGAGCATGGCGGTGATCGTGCCGTGATTGAACATCTGGAACACCGCGCCCGTCATGCCCTGCACGTTCAGCGCTGCCATGCCCAGAATCACATAGCCCATGTGCGACACCGAGGAATACGCGATCAGCTTCTTGAAATCCGTCTGCGCCATGGCGCACAGCGCACCGTACACGATGTTGACGAAGCCGAAAATCATCATCGGTATCTGGAAATACAGCGCCATTTCGGGGAAAATCGGGAAGCTGATGCGCAGCAATCCGTAGGTGCCCATTTTCAGCAACACGCCGGCCAGAATCACCGAGATGGCCGTGGGCGCCTCGACGTGCGCGTCGGGCAGCCAGGTGTGGAACGGGAACACCGGCACCTTGATGGCAAAGCCGATGAACAGTCCGATAAAGGCCAGCATGCGCGCGGTGCTACCCACCGTGGCGAAAATGCCCTGCGTCATGTTTGCCGGATCCATCATCGCGATCATGTTGAAGGTGTGCACACCCGTGGACGGATCCACCGTGCTGAAGTACAGGCCGATCATCACCAGCAGCAGCAGCACCGAACCTGCCAGTGTGTAGATGAAGAACTTGATGGCGGCGTATTCGCGGCGCGGACCGCCCCAGATGCCGATCAGGAAGTACATCGGCAGCAGCATCAATTCCCAGAACACGTAGAACAGGAACATGTCCAGCGCGCAGAACACCCCCATCATACCCGTGTCCAGCAACAGGAACATGACGAAATACCCCTTCACCGACTTGGTGATGCTGAAGGAGGAAAACGTGGCGAGGAAACTGATCAGCGCGGTGAGCAGCACCATGGGCATCGACAGGCCGTCGATTCCCAGGAAATACTCGATGCGGATTTCACCGAACCACGGCGTCTCGGGTATCACGATCCATGGCAGCCGCTCCACGAACTGCATCTGCGACACATCGTTGATGCCCGCGAGCGATGGGTTGAAGGTCATCCAGATGACGATGGCCAGTACAACCTGCAATCCTGTGGCGACGGCGGCAGTGATCTGAATGACGCGCGTCTTCTCCTTGGGCAGAAGCAGCACGACGATCATGCCGAGTATCGGCAGGAAGGTGATCAGGGTAAGGATGGGGAATTGCATCAATCCTCCAGCGGAAAGCTCGTATGAAGTTTCGTTCTCGTTTTCTCAGAAAAAGACATAGTACAACAGCACCACACCGGTGATGATGAACGCGAGGTAGGTCTGAATGCGGCCGGTCTGCGCCTTGCGGAACAGTATGCCGAAAAAGCCCACCACATAGGCGGCGCCGTTCACCGCGCCGTCCACTATCCACTTGTCGATCCAGCCGCTGATGCGCGACTGCACCTGCGTCACGGCGGCGGCGCCGTTCACCGCGCCATCCACCACGCGGGAGTCGAACCAGTTCATCGCGCGCGATACCACGTGCAGACCGGGGACGACCACCCATTTCTCATAGATTTCATCGAAATACCATTTGTTCATCAAAAAGCTGTGCAGCGGCCGCGCGCGCTCCATCACCTTGTCGGGATCGATCATGCGGCGGCGATACACGGCGAAGGCCAGCAGTATTCCCAATCCAGCCACCAGCAGCGAGGTGATCATCGCCGGAAGATGAGCGGCGTGCGTGGCATGCGCCAGCGCTTCCTGCGAGGGATTGCTGCGCACCGCCATCGCCCCACCCTGCTCGGTGCCGGCGCTGTGCGTCGCGCCGTGTCCGTCCACCGTGGCTTCCTGCGCAGACGTGGGCTTCGCTTCGCCGTGACTCTGCGCATGGTTGGCATGGCCATGACCGAAGCCATACCAGGCGTCGGCGGTGACGGTGGCGGGAATCGGGAAGGATCGTGCGAACCAACCGCTGGGCGCGGATATCGGATTCCACGCATAGAAGAACCACAGCGACAAAGCGGCGAGCACGATAATGGGAATTTTCATCGTCATCGGCGATTCATGCACATGCGCGAAAATGTCCGGACGCTTCGCCTCGCCGTGGAAGGTGAGAATCACCAGCCGGAACATGTAGAACGCGGTGAGTGCCGCGACGAAGAATCCGATCCAGGGGATGATGGCCGCGATATCGGCGCGGAATCCGCCGAAGGCCCAGGCACCTGCGAGTATTTCGTCCTTGCTCAAAAAGCCCGAGAACAGGGGCACGCCCGATATCGCCAGCGTGGCGATCAGGAAAGTGGCGTAGGTGACGGGCATTTTTTTACCCAAACCGCCCATGTTGCGAATGTCCTGAGGATCGGTGTCGTGATCGTGCAATTTGTGCAGGCCATGATGCATGGCGTGAATCACCGAACCGGAACCGAGGAAGAGGCAGGCCTTGAACATGGCATGCGTGACGAGATGGAAGAATCCCGCCGTGTACGCGCCCACGCCCAGAGCCATGATCATGTAGCCGAGCTGCGACACGGTGGAATAGGCCAGCACTTTCTTGATATCGTTCTGCACGATGGCGATGGTGGCCGCAACGAAGGCCGTGATCGTGCCGATGGCCGCGACCACGATCAACGCGTCGCCTGAAAGCATGGGGAATACGCGCGCCACGAGGAACACGCCCGCTGCGACCATGGTGGCCGCGTGAATCAGCGCGCTCACCGGCGTCGGACCTTCCATGGCGTCGGGCAGCCAGGTGTGCAGCGGGAACTGCGCGCTTTTACCGATAGCGCCCATGAACACCAGCACGCCCGCCGCGGTGAGCCAGGCCTCGGAACCGAAGGGCAAATTGCCGGCTGCGATATGCGCGAAAATTTCATCGAAACGGAAGGTGCCGTAGCTCGTGAACAGCACCATGATGCCCGTCCACATGCCGATGTCGCCCACGCGATTGACCAGAAACGCCTTGGTACCCGCATAACCCGGGCGGGGCTTTTCGTACCAGAAGCCGATCAGCAGATAGGAACTCAAACCTACCAGCTCCCAGGCCGCGTACATCATCAGCAGATTGTTCGTGAGCACAATGCCGAGCATGGAGAAGGCGAAAATGCCGAGATAGGCGAAGTAGCGATGGTATTTCGGGTCGCCGTGCATGTAACCGATGGAGAACAGATGCACCAGCGAAGTGATGAGCATAACCACCACCAGCATCACCGCCACCAGATTGTCGATCATGAAACCCAATTCGATGCGCAGCGGAATTTCCACGCCGAAGGCGTTCATCGTGGTGTGGAAATCCACCCAGGTGAACGACAGTTGCACCGGTGCCGCCGGAAAGCCCGGTATCGGCGCGGGAGCGGGCATGGTGAAATACCCGATCATCACCACCAGCGCCAGCGCCAGTCCGACGAACATCAGCCCCGTGGCGATGGCGTCGCCTTTGCGCGGCAGGCGCTTCCCCGCCGACAGCAACAGCACGAAGCTCGTCAGGGGAATGAAGAGAATGACCAGGGAAAGAGTGAGCAATGTGTTCGCCGTCATAGCAGTATGCACTGTGTTCTGGTGTCGTGAATCATTGCGCCGCGCTCAGTTCACGCGGGTGATGGTGATCTGCACCGCGTCGCCGCCGCGGCGCTGTGCCTTGCCAACGGGTCGCAGGCGCGCATGCTCCACGCCCTTGCCCGTCAAATGGAGTATGATCGATTCCGCTCGTATGGCGGCCAGACGCTGCGTCAGGTCGGCGTTGCGGCCTTCCAGTGTCACCACCACTTCCACGGACACGCCCGGATTGTCACGCAGCAGCTGCACGAGCGGCGTCAGCGCTTCCTCCGCATCGGGTCGCAATCCCGAGGCCTCGGGCAGGAAACGCACACCAGGCAGGGGTAGGGTCATGCCCGCCTGCAGGGGCGCGGTGGTCAGGGGCAACACGTCGGGACAGCCATCGTCGTCGCGATAGCCGTTGCGGGTTTCGGGCAAACGCGGACAGCGGTCCTGCGCATCCGGAATGCCGTCGCCGTCGCTGTCGTTGTTGAGCGGATTTCCGGCGTTGCGCACTTCGTCGCCGTCGCTTACGCCGTCGCCATCGCTGTCGGCGACGAGGGGATTCGTTTTGTAAGTGTTCACTTCCTCGCCGTCCGACAGTCCGTCGTTGTCGCTGTCGCGATTGGTGGGCGAGGTGCCGAGTTCGATTTCCACGCGGTCGTCCAGACCGTCGCGGTCGCTGTCGGCGAGGCGTGGGTCGGTTTTCAGCGTTTGTACTTCCTCGAAATCGCTGTAGCCGTCGCTGTCGGTATCGCTGCGCAGTGGCGAGCTGAAGTGTTTGTGCACTTCGGCGCCGTCAGGCAGGCCATCCTTGTCCGTATCGGGATTGAGGGGATCGGTGCCATGGGCGAGTTCCTCGCCGTCCTTGAGGCCATCGCCGTCGGTATCGGGTTTGAGGGGATCGGTTTTCTTGGCGATTTCCTCGGCGTCGGTCAGGCGATCCTCGTCGGTGTCGGTTTTACGGGGATCGGTGCGATGCACATACACTTCCTCGTAATCGCTCAGGCCATCGCCGTCCGAATCCGGATTCAGCGGCGAGGTGCCCACTTCCTGCTCGTAGGTGTCGCTGAGGCCGTCACCGTCCTGATCCTTGTGTCCGAAGAGGTACACTTGTACGCCGAAGGTGGCGCTGCCCCAGGAGTCGGGGGTCTCGGTGGATTTCGTTTTATCCACCCGTCCCAGCGCGTTGAAATGCTCCTGCACCACCTCGCCGAAGCCATCCATCATATCGTTGCCATCGCCGAGGAGGAAGCGGTAGCTCAGATCGAGGTTGAGCGCGATGTTTTCGGTGAGCATGACATCGAAGCCGAAGCCCACTGGAATCACCGGCAGCGTGTTCGCATCGGCCGAGAGTGTGGATTTCCCGCTGCGCACTCCCCTGTCCGTATCCACGAAATAGGTTTTTCCACCGAAGGTCACATTGAGCAGGGGCGAACCATTATCCAACCGCCGTTCGGCATTGGAATTGGTGTAGCGCATCATGCCCGCGCCTGCGGAGAGATAGGCATTGAAATAGCTGCGCGGAAAGAGATTCACCAGCACGCGGGCCTCGCCGTACACCAGCTTGTCCGTTTCCATCACCGGCGTGCGCATGCGCGAGTCGTTGGCGTAGGTGGAAAAATCGCCGGCGGGATACTCGGTCAAACCCAGCAACCGCGGATCGCGGAAGAACTGCCGCGTGTACGCGTCCTTGAACTGATCGCGCAGACGGCGATTGTACACATAGTTGCCGAAGCCGCCATCTGCCTGCACGGCCACTTCGGGGAGAAGGAAGTACTTCACGTGGAAGTGCATGCCTCCGCCGAAATTCTGATCGGTGAATTCACCGAAATACTTGGTCAGGCCGCCGCCCGCGCCGAACACGAGCATGTGCTCGGGATTCCACGAGTAGGTGATTTTCTGCGCTTCGGCGCGGCCGCAGCACAGCAGCGCGCACACGGTGGCGATCAGGAGCACGGGGCGATATGGACGGCGCGTGCGGATCATTCCTTCATGCTGCTGATGCGGTCGGCTTCAACGGTGTTGTGCTGGCGGTACACGTGCAGCACGATGGCCAGCGCCACGGCGGCCTCGACGGCGGCAAGGACGATGACGAACAACGCCATGACATGGCCGTCCAGATTCAGGCCCTGATAGCGCGCGAAGGCGAGGAAATTCAGATTGGCCGCATTGAGAATGAGTTCCACGCCCATGAGCATCAGCACGGCGTTGCGGCGAATGGTGAGCGCCAGCACGCCGAGACTGAAGAGTATGGCGCTGACGATGAGGTAATGCGTGAGTCCGATCGTGGTCCAGTCCATTGTTCCTCCTATCGCCTCGCGATGAGCGCGGCGCCCATGATGGCCACGAGCAGCAGTATCGCCGCCACTTCGAATGGCATGATGTACGTGGTCATCAGCAGTTCACCCAATTCCATGGTCGTCCCGGCGATGTCGGGCACGCTGTCCACGCTGCGCCATTCGGCCTTCGTCAACACGTTCATCAATGTGCCGAGCAGCAGACCCACGAGCACCACCGACGGCCAGGAGGTCTTCGCGGTGGCCTGGGCTTCGACATCGGTGACTTTGCGCGTGAGCATGACGCCGAACACGAGCAGGATGAGAATTCCTCCCACATACACCATGATTTGCGCCACGGCCACGAAATCCGCGCTGAGCAGCACGTACAGGCCCGCCATTCCCAGGAAGGTGAAGAGCAGGGAGAACGCGGCGTAGATGATGTTGCGCGAGAACACCACCACCAGACCGCTGATCACGGCCAGGGCGGCGAATACGTAAAAGAGAACAACAGTTTCCATGTGCGTTGATCCGATGATGCGCCGTTAGGGTGTCTGTTCCGCGGGCGGAGTCGTCGCGGCTGTGTCCGTGGGTGTTCCTTCCGCCGTACCGCTGTCGGCCGCCGCAGCGCTCGCGGCGGGACTCGGGGCTTCCGTCGCGGCCTCGGCGGACTTATTTGCTTCGGCGGGCTTTACTGCCTCGGCTGCTTTTGCGGCTTCGGCTGCTTTTGCGGCTTCGGCTGCTTTTGCCTCCGCATCCTGTTTTGCCTTGGCCTCGGCGGCGGCTTTTTTCTTGGCCTCCTGTTCAATGCGTTGTTTCTCCGCATTGGCCTTTTTCTCCTCCACTTCTTCCGGCGACATGGTGGAGAAGCGATACAGCAGGTCGTCGCGATTGTATTCGGAAAACTCGAAGGCGTCGGTCATCTCGATGCATTCGGTGGGACACGGCGGCACGCACAGTCCGCAGTAGCAGCACTTTGCGATGTCGATGTCGAATTGCGTGACCCACAGACGCTTGCGGTTGCCGGTCGAGGTTTCGCCCAAATCCTCGTCGGGCAGCGCCTTGACGGTTTCGATGGTGATGCAGTTCACCGGACAGGCCTTCGCGCATTGATCGCAGCCGATGCAATCGTCCATGTTCACGTACAGTCGATTGCGCACGCGATCCGGCAACTCCCGTTTCACGTCGGGATACTGAATGGTGACCGACGGGGTGAACAGATGGCGCCAGGTGATGCGCATGCCGACCAAAGCGGTGGCGATGCCGTCGTAAATGTCTTTGAAATAGCCGCCCATGTGCGAATGCCTTTACTTGAGGACGATAACGAGGAAGCCCACGACGAGGGCGATGCCGAAAGAAAACGGAATGAGAACCTTCCAGCACATGTACATGAGCTGGTCCACGCGCAGACGCGGCAGCGTCCACCGCAGCCAGATGATGACGAACACGAAGAACAAACCCTTGAACGCGAGCCAGCCGAATTGCTCGATCGGCACCAGCCAGTTCACCCCGACGAGGTCGCCCAGGTACACACCGAAGGGACTCTGCCAGCCGCCGAAGAACAGCACCGCCGTCACCGCCGACACGAGGAACATGTTGGCGTACTCCGACATGAAGAACATCGCGAACTTCATGCCGCTGTATTCGGTGTGATAGCCCGACACGAGTTCCGACTCGGCCTCGGGGATATCGAAGGGAGTGCGGTTGGTTTCGGCCAGTGCGGAGATGAAATAAATCACAAACGTGGCCAGGAACAGCGGCAGGAACAGGAGATTCACCCACGAGCCGGCGAGCACATCGCCACCCGAGAGTATCACCTCGTTCTTCGGTCCGCCGAACACAAACCAGTTCCAGATCGGGCCCGACTGCGCCAGCACCAGATCCTGCATGTTCAGACTGCCCACGAACATCACGATGATGACGAAGGCCATCGCGGCCGGCACCTCGTAGCTCACGATCTGCGCCACCGAACGCATCGCGCCGAAAAGGCTGTACTTGTTGTTCGACGCCCAGCCCGCCATCATGATGGCCGCCACGTTGATCGAACCGATGGCGAGCAGGTAAAACAGTCCGAGATTGAGATCCGCGCCCACGTACTGGCTGCTGAAGGGAATCACCGCGAAGGCCGCGTACGCACTCATGAACGAGAGGTACGGCGCGAGATTGAAGAGCTTTTTATCCGCCTTGGCGGGCGTGATGTCCTCTTTCTGCAGCAGTTTCAGCACGTCGGCCAGGGGCTGGATAATGCCCCACGGACCGGTGCGCATGGGACCGAGGCGATCCTGCATCCACGCCGAAATCTTCACCTCGCCCAGAATGGCGAGCAATGCGTAGAGCAGCAGAAACACCAGCGGCAGTGCGCAGTAGAGAAGAATCGTGAGGTAGTTGTCGCCGAGCAGGGATTGGAGCAAGGATTCCATAAATGCCAGCTGTGCAAGTGTGCGTGGATTACCTGTCGATTTCGCCGAGAACAATGTCGACGCTGCCGAGAATGGCCACGACGTCGGCGATGAGATGGCCGCGCGAAATGTCGTCGATCACAGCGAGATTCACGAAGCTCGGTGCGCGGGCTTTCACGCGCGCGGGATTGCCCGTGCCGTCGCTCACCACGTAGTAGCCGAGTTCGCCGCGCGGATTTTCCACGCGCGTGTAAATCTCGCCTTTCGGCGGACGGATTTTCTTGGGGATGGCGGAGGTGATGTCGCCTTCGGGAAAACTCTCCAGCGCCTGCTCGATGATGCGGCAGCTCTGCTCCATCTCGTGCACGCGGACCATGTGCCTGTCCCAGCAGTCGCCCAACGTGCCGGCCTCGCCTTTGCCCGTGATCACGTCCCATTCGAAGCGGTCGTAAATGCAGTAGGGATCGTCGCGGCGCAAATCGAAATCCACGCCCGATCCGCGCAGCATCGGCCCGGAGCAGGCGTAGTTGATCGCCACATCGGCGGGCAGCACGCCGATGTTGGCCGTGCGCTCGATGAAAATCTTGTTGTAGTTGAGCAGGTTGTTCACTTCCACCACTGTCGGACGGAAGCGCTTGATGAAGTCGCGCACGTCTTCGACGAAGGTCGGATGCACGTCGTGCGAAAGCCCGCCCACCCACATGTAGTTGTACAGCAGGCGCGCGCCGCAGGTGCGCTCGAAAATGTCGAGAATGTACTCGCGGTCGCGGAAGCAGTACAGGAAGGGCGTGAACGCGCCGATGTCCATGCCGAAGGTGCCGATGGCCACCAGATGCGAGGCGATGCGCTGCAGCTCGGCCATGATGATGCGGATGTATTCCACGCGGTCCGGCAGCTCTATGCCCATCAGGCGCTCGACGGCCAGCACATAGCCGTGATTGTTGTTCATCGCGGCCAGGTAGTCCATGCGGTCGGTGTACGGCACCACCTGCGGATAGGTCATGGCCTCGGCATGCTTCTCGAAGCAGCGATGCAGATAGCCCATGTGGGGAATGACTTTCACCACCACCTCGCCGTCGAGCACCAGTTCGAGGCGCAACACACCGTGCGTGGAGGGGTGCTGCGGACCCATGTTGAGCACCATTTCATCGGTGCGCAGGCGGCCCGCGGCGATATCGTCCTGAAGGGATTGCAGCGTAGTGTTCATTGTCCGTCCGACCTCAATACGGGACTTTCATGCCGTTGTAGAATTCCGGGACCTCGTAGTTTTTGCGCAGCGGATGCCCTTCCCAATCATCCGGCAGGAGGATGCGCCGATGGTCGCGATGTCCCTCGAAGCGCATGCCCACAAGATCAAAGGCCTCGCGTTCGTGCCAATCGGCCGAGCGCCAGACGCGTTCCACCGATTGCAGCACCGGATTGTCCACGGGCACGATCACTTTCAGCGTGCATTTGTGCTTGAGTGCCACGCTGTCGAGATGGTACACCACGCCGAGTGTGCCGTCGTTGTTGTCCACGCCGCTCAGACACATCAGCGTGTCCATGAGCAAGGCGGGATCGTCGCGCAATTGCAGCGCCACGTCCCGAATCGCATCCGCGGGTACGATGATGCAGGGCACCTGCTCGTCGAAGCCGAGGGTGATTTCGGGAAAAAGCGTCTGAAGTCTGTTGTGAATGTCGGGTGCTGTCATGCTATGCTTCGCGATGGGCGCCGCCGCGGCGGCGCGGTGTGAAGCGGACCGCGCGGACGCGCTAGTCCGTGGTCGTTTCGGATTTCACCAGGGAGAAGTTGCGGACCTTTTCCTGCAAGCGCATCCAGCCCTCGAGCAGGGCTTCGGGGCGCGGCGGACAGCCGGGCACGTACACGTCGACGGGCACCACGCGGTCCACGCCTTTCAGCACGTGATAGCCATGCTCCCAGTACGGACCGCCGCAATTCGAGCAACTGCCCATCGACACCACGTAGCGCGGCTCGGCCATTTGCTCGTACAGACGCTTGACGCGCGAGGCCATTTTCAACGTCACCGTGCCGGCCACGATCATCACGTCGCATTGCCGCGGACTCGGTCGCGGCAGCACGCCGAAGCGCATGATATCGTTGTGCGATGCGCTGGCCGCCATCATCTCGATGGCGCAGCAGGCAAGGCCGAAGGACATCTGCCAGAGCGAGCATAGGCGCGCCCAGTTCAGCACTCCCTCAACCGATGTGATGACGACGTTGCTGTTATCGAACTGCGTACTCAACAAACCCATGTGCGTGCTTCCTTTTCGGCTATTCGGTCGGCGTGGAGACGGGGGCCCCGGCGGCGTGCATGGCGCGCAATGCGGCGCGATCGACGATGTCGTCGAGCTTCGGCACACGCGGTTCGGGACGGATCCATTCAAGATCGCCCTTGGCCCAGAGGTAGAAATCGGCCAGGAACAACACGATGATGAACAGCGCTCCCGCCACGTACGCGTACATGCCGAGCTTCTGGTAAATCAACGCCCAGGGAAAGAGCATCACCAACTCGACATCGAAGAGAATGAAAATCAACGCCACGACGTAGAAGCGGATGTTGAATTTCATCCATTGCGGTCCGATGGGATCCTCGCCGCACTCGTACGGCAGCAGCTTCTCGGCGGTGGGATTGTGTGGACGGATAATTTTCGCGACCAGCAAACCCATGGCCACGAATACCAGTCCGAGAATAATGAAGATCAGGGCGTAAGCGAATTCACCATGCATGTGTGTCTTTGTCAGATGTTGCTAGAAACAACAAAGCGCGGGTCAAGCTAACAAAAAAAGCGGGAAAGTCAAATAAGACGATAAAGCAATCTCTTATGCCTCGTCGAATTCCGGTGAAAATTTCTCCAGCGCCGCGCGCGGCTGTGCGCCATTGAACGGCGGATACTCGTCCACCAGCAGCAGCGAATACGCGCGAATACGGGCGTTGTAGATAAAAAACGACACGAGCCAGCGATACTGCCAGTCCGTCACTTTGCCCAACAGCAACACTGTCCACCAGGTGATGCCGAACACCACGCAAAACACCGCGCCATACCCCACCGCGAAAAAGAGATGCGGTGCGAGCAGCAAGGGGCGGAAGCACGTGGTCGTCCGCGACATGCGTGGAGGATGCTCGACCAATACGCGTATGGCGCGCATGGCCACCGCCCCGCCGGTGAACGGCGGATACTTGTCGGTGAGCAACAGGCAGTAACTCGACAACGTGGCCATGAAGCGGAAATAGCCCTCGAGAAAATCCCACAGCAGCTGCGGGTGCCGACCGGTGAGCAGAATCGCCAGCCAGGCAATGAAATGCACCACGGCCATGGCCATGGTGTACAACATGCCCCAGGGAAGAAACGGCAGCAGCACCAGGGGCCGCAGCAGCAGGATCAACCGTGAACTGCGCTCAACGCGTGGAATATCAAAAACCGCCGGATACATGCACGCTTCCTGTGTGGAAAATGTGAACAATGGACAGACGCAATACTTCCACAATGCTACGAAACCCCGCGCTAAGATGAAACATACGCTCGTCCGCAGCCGCGCTCGCAGACCTCAACGTTTTCCGCCCTGGTCGCTTGTTCCGACGGACGCGCAACGCCGGCTCCACCACAACGAGGGCGAGCGCACAATCTCGGAAAGGATAGTGAGGGAACACATCACACACCGTTGCAAACAACACTCCCAAGGTTCTATTTTCCTTGTTCACAACGCTGCGCCGCACATGAAAAAAATCGAAGCCATTATCCGCCCCTTCAAACTCGACGATGTCCGCGACGGCCTGCAGGAGATCGGCATGCACGGCATGACCATCACCGAGGTGCGCGGCTTCGGCCGACAGAAAGGACACACCGAAACCTACCGCGGCGCCGAGTATCAGATCGACACGCTGCCCAAACTCAAGCTCGAGATCGTGGTGCCCGACCACATGCTCGACCCCGTTATCGATGTGATTGTCAAATTCGCCGCCACCGGCCAGGTGGGCGACGGCAAGATCTTCGTGCTTCCCGTCGACGACGCCATCCGCATACGCACCGAGGAGAGCGGCGACGACGCGCTGTGACTCCGCCGCGCCCGGGATTCGGCGCCGCGATCATCGGCAAGCTCGCGCGGAAGATTCGCCTGCGAAAGGCAAAGCGTGAAGAGTGAAGAGTACAGCTGGAACGTATCCTCGCTGCCTTCCACGAATTATCTGTGCTAATCTGAGTGAAATCTGTGCAATCTGCTCTGAAAATAGTGTCGCTGCCTGCATCATGCGCTTCTGCGCGG